>Ga0075113_1000028_pt1 | contig 58805 bp, 53 predicted proteins | sample AntAceMetag02UKA_FD_69788 | JGI IMG/M metagenome (GOLD analysis project Ga0075113, IMG submission 69788) | Saline lake microbial communities from Ace Lake, Antarctica - Antarctic Ace Lake Metagenome 02UKA | ecosystem: Environmental > Aquatic > Non-marine Saline and Alkaline > Saline | place...
CACAGTTTATCTTACTTATTATCACAATGTTATGAATGTATTATTCAGGTTCTGCCATGAAAAAGGAATAAACGCATTCAACATTGACTTGCCGTTTTCACACAGCCTCTTCAGTTGGGTATTTAACGAAACTGGATTATGATAAACCGTTTTAACGGTTTATCAAATCTCTGGCTCGCATGACAATACTCTCCCGAACTCAATCTCAGAATTGATCAAAGATTTCGAACATTCGTCATCCCGAGCGGAGTCGAGGGATACTGGCCTCCATACTATGATTTAACATCATCCCTCGACTCCGCTCGGGATGACGTTTTCTTTGAATATTATCAATTATCTTCACCTCAGACACGATTAACCCAATTTCCTTACTTCCATATTGGGATGAGTCTAACTATAATAACAGCTTGTAAAAGATTAGGCTTATTAACATTTAAATAAATATTATAACTCACTGAGGCACAATGACTTCACAGGAAATACGAAAGCAGTTTATACAATTCTTTGAGGAGCGAAAACACAAATTCGTTCGGAGTGCAGGTGTTGTTCCGTTCGATGATCCAACACTTCTGTTTACAAATGCCGGGATGAATCAATTCAAAGGCATTTTCCTGGAGACTGAAAGTGTCGACTACTTACGAGCTGTCAATTCACAAAAATGTATCCGCGTTAGTGGGAAGCATAACGATCTGGAGGAAGTAGGTCGCGATACCTATCACCATACCTTTTTCGAGATGTTAGGGAATTGGAGCTTCGGAGATTATTACAAAGAAGAAGCCATAAAATGGGCCTGGGAGCTGTTTACAGAAGTTTGGAAGATCCCCAAGGACAAATTGTATGCAACAGTGTATAAAGATGATGATGAAGCTTTTGAAATCTGGACGCGAGTGACTGATATCTCAAAAGAGAACATCCTCCGCTTCGGTAATAAAGACAACTTTTGGGAAATGGGGGAAACAGGACCCTGTGGACCTTGCTCAGAGCTTCACGTAGACATTGGTGGTGATCCCTCAATCCATGGTTCAGACCCCGAATTAGGTGTGAATACCGACAATCCCCGATTTATGGAACTCTGGAATCTTGTATTTATTCAAAATTTTCGTGCTGAAGATGGAAGTCTAAGTGATCTGCCGAACAAGCATGTGGATACTGGAGCCGGTTTAGAACGTATTGTGGCGTATCTCCAGGGAAAAGACAGCAATTATGAGACAGATCTATTTACACCGATTCTTGATGCTATCAGCGCTTTATCGGGTGTGCAATATGATCCTGGTGCAAAGGGTGTGGATCATCGGGTTATTGCCGATCATGTCCGCATGCTCACGTTCTCAATCTCGGATGGTGCTCTACCGTCGAATGATGGTCGTGGTTATGTTTTGAGAAGAATTCTCCGAAGAGCAGCACGATTTGGTCGTAATCTGGGAATGAAGGATGCCTTTATCTACAAATTGGTACCCACAGTGGTGCAGATCATGGGTGATGCTTATCCTGAACTAACTGAACGCGTGGATTACATTCAAAAAGTTATAAAATCCGAAGAGGAATCCTTTGGTCAAACTCTGGACCGAGGTCTTCAAATATTTACTGATCTTGTCAATGATACCAAATCAATGGGAAACGATGTTCTAGCAGGAGCCGATGTGTTCAAACTATATGATACATATGGTTTTCCTGTGGATCTGACGAATCTCATGGCAGAGGGAGAGGGTCTTGGGGTTGATACTCAGGGTTTTGAAGCTCTCATGGCGGAGCAGCGAGCAAAGGCACGCAAGTCCACACAATTCAAAGGCGGTGTATTGTCTGCAAGTGAATATTTTGTGGTAGAGAGTGATGATCACTCGGAATTCATTGGGTATTTCGAAAACAAAATTGAAACGATTATCTCACAGTATAAAGAAGCTGATAAAACCCTCTTCATCGTTCTCCAAAAAACACCCTTCTATCCCGAGAGCGGGGGTCAGATTGGCGATACAGGCAGAATCTACAATGCCGGAATGGATCTGCGGGTAGTGGATACCCAGAGAGAGGGAGATTCGATTCTTCATGAAGCAAAACTTATATCAGGGGAATTCAATACGGATCCTGTAATCTCTGAAATTGATGTTGAGCGCAGAAATAGTATTGTGAGAAATCATAGTGCAACACATCTTTTAAACGCAGCTCTGCGAAAAGTATTGGGTGAGCATGTAAAACAAGCTGGATCTCTGGTGAACGAAGATCATTTGCGCTTCGATTTCAATCACTATGAGAAGATGAGTGCTAAAGAGCTGAAACGCGTCGAGAAAATGGTAAATAGTGAGATCCGTAAGAACACGAGTGCAAGTATTCGTAACTTAGGCTTTGATGAAGCGAAAGCTGAAGGAGCTCTGGCGTTTTTTGGCGAAAAATATGGAGATGAGGTCAGAACTGTAAAGTTTGGTGAATATAGCCATGAATTGTGTGGAGGTGTGCATGTTAAGGCCAGTGGCGATATTGGGTTTTTCAGGATCGAATCTGAGTCTGCAATCGCAGCAGGTGTAAGGCGCATCGAAGCAGTGACAGGAGTGGTCGCTGAGGAGACAACTCGAAATGAACGTAGAGTTCTGGATGAGCTTCGACATTTACTTAATTCCGATATTACTGAGATCAATACCAAGGTTTCTCATCTCATCAAGGAGAAAAAAGCCCTGGAAAAAGAATTGAAGTTGGTCTCCTTTGATCAGGCTGCTAATGTTCTCGGAGAGGTCATCGAAAAAGCGCAACTCATATCCGGTGTGAAAGTATTAAGTGATATAGTGGATGTCGCTGATACTGAGGGGCTTAAGGACCTTGGCTCAGAGCTTCTCAAGCAAATGGGCTCCGGCCTGGGTGTTCTGGGGACTATCATCGATGACGCTCCCTATGTGGTGTGTGTTGTTTCAGATGATGTGATCGCTCAGTATAAGTTGAAAGCCGGCGACATCGTCCGGGAGCTGGGAAAAAAACTAGGTGGTGGGGGTGGTGGCAAACCACAGATGGCAACAGCAGGTGGAAAAGATACTGGGGCACTTCCTGAAGTAATATCCGGTGTCTATGAAATGATAGGAAATTTATTGGGATGAAAGCAAAGTTAATTCTAGAAAAATCCAGAGCAGGCCATACCGGAACATCGATCCCAAATTTAGATGTGCCCGAAAAAGCATTGCATGACTTGATTCCGGAAAAGTATCTCAGATCAGTAGGTCCAAGACTTCCTGAGATCTCTGAGCCTGAGGTAGTACGGCACTATGTGGATCTTTCAACAAAGAATCACCATGTGGATAAGGATCTTTATCCATTGGGATCCTGTACCATGAAGTATAATCCCAAAATCAATGATTGGACGGCATCTGCATTGTCAGAGATGCATCCTTATCAGCCTGAAGAGCTGAGCCAGGGTATTCTGAAGGTTTACCATGAATTAGAAGGTCAGCTATGTGCCATAACGGGCATGGATGCCTTTACGCTCCAACCGGCAGCGGGCTCGCAGGGGGAGCTGGTGGGCGTTTTACTCATGCGCAAATACCATGAGATCAAGGGGAATGACAAGGATGTCATTCTCATTCCAGAGGCTGCCCATGGGACCAACCCGGCCTCAGTTGCCATGGCTGGCTATAAGGTAATTGAGATCAAGAGTAATTCTGAAGGTCTGGTAGACCTTGTTGATTTTGAATCGAAGATCAATGATAGGGTAGCCGGGTTCATGCTCACCAATCCGAATACTTTGGGATTGTTCGAAGAACATATTTCTGAGATTTCAAAATTGATTCATGACGTGGATGGATTGATGTATATGGATGGCGCAAATATGAATGCCATGCTGGGTATTGCCCGACCCGCAGATCTGGGCTTTGATATTACTCATCTGAACCTGCATAAAACCTTTTCAACTCCCCATGGTGGTGGTGGACCCGGTGCTGGTCCCATAGGTGTCATCCAGAAGCTGGCAGAGTACCTGCCGGTGCCACGGGTTGTGGTTCAGGATGGCCAGTATCATCTTAATTTTAAATATCCAGACAGCGTTGGTCGTGTGCACGGATTCTACGGTAATTTTGGGATACTCATCCGTGCCTGGACCTATATTCGAATGTTAGGACCTGATGGATTGAAAGAAATTTCAAAAGTCGCCATCACAAATGCCAATTATCTCATGCATAAGTTAAAGGATGTTTTTGAGTTGGCGTACGATCGTGCCTGCATGCACGAGTTCGTACTATCCGCCCAGGCTCAAAAGGAGAAGGGTGTCAACGCCCTGCAGATCGCTAAACGACTTCTGGACTTCGGCTTCCATTCACCAACCATGTATTTCCCACTCATTGTGAAGGAGGCTCTGATGATCGAGCCCACTGAGAGTGAGAATAAAGAGACCTTAGATCGCTTCGTCGATGTGATGAAACAAATTGTTGCAGAGGTGGATAGTAATCCAGAGCTTCTGAGAACTGCACCTCACAATACACCAGTGGGTCGTGTGGATGAGACCTATGCCAACCGCAACCTCAATGTGAGGTGGTAATGTCCTTCAGCTATGTTGATGATCGTCTGCATTGTCAGAATGTGGATCTGAAAAATATTGCTGAGGCGTACGGAACGCCGGCATACATCTATTCCGAAACCGTTCTAAAGCGTAATGCTCAGATCATAAAGGATTCTTTCATTGAGAGAGGATTCAAAGTCTCCTATGCGATGAAGGCCAACCCAAATCCAGAGATTCTAAAGCTGCTACATTCATACGGCATGGGTGTCGATATTGTGTCTGCTGGTGAATTCAAGATGGCTCAAAAGGTGGGTTTTACCGCTGACGAGATCAATTTTGCTGGTGTGGGGAAGACTTTGGATGAGTTGAATCTCGCTCTTGACTACGGAATCGATCATTTCAATGTGGAAAGTCTCTTTGAACTGGAATTGCTGGAAAACCGAGCAGCAGAATTAGGTCGTGACGCACCTGTTTTATTGCGCTTGAATCCAGATATTGATCCCCAGACCCATCCTCATATTTCTACGGGGCTACGTAAAAATAAATTCGGCATTGATCCGGAATTGGTCAAGCACATCCTCACCAATTCTGCATCCTACCCCCATGTGAATTTTGAGGGAATCCACTGCCACATTGGCTCACAGATCATCCAACCGCAACCTTTTTATGATTTGATCGATTATCTCAAGGACTATACCGATGGACTGAGGGCACTCAATATTGAGATATCACATCTTGACCTTGGTGGTGGATTCGGCGTAAACTATCATAATCCATTTGAAGATATTCTTGAAACGACCCCTTATCTGGAATCCTATGCTGAAAGGGCTATTGAGAAACTACATCAGTACCAACTTCATATCCAACCTGGTAGAGTTCTTGTGGCAAATAGCGCAGTTCTATTGACTCGTGTCCTGGGAACCAAAGTTAATGGAGAACATCATTTTACCATTGTGGATGGTGCAACAACAGATCTCATAAGACCGGCCCTTTATGGAGCATATCATGATGTCAAAGCTTACAGGAGACTAGAGGATACGATTACGAGCGATATAGTTGGTCCCGTTTGTGAAAGTTCAGACACACTCGCTCAGGAGCGCGAAATACCCAAAATGGATAAGGGAGACCTGCTTGTAGTTGGGTCTGCCGGTGCTTATGCCAGTGCCATGGGATCCACTTATAATATGAGACCCCTCAGTCCCGAAATTATGGTCACTGACCAGGGGGAACTCAAGTTGATCAAGCGTAGACAGTCATTTGAAGAGATGACATCCCTCTATTAAACAGAATCGAGAATGGTGAAAAAATGAAAAGTATTATCAGAACTGACAAAGCCCCAGCAGCCATTGGACCTTATAACCAGGCTGTTGAGATCAATGGTTTGATCTATACCGCAGGACAAATCCCTCTTGATCCAGCGACAGGGGAGCTCGTGAAAACTTCATTTGAAGATCGGGTCCGCCAGGTGATGAAGAATCTTGAGGCAATCCTGCAGGAAGCGGGGAGTGATTTTTCCAAGGTGGTGAAAACAAATATTTATGTAACTGACCTGGGGCAATATGCTGAGTTAAACAAAATTTATGGTGAATATTTTCCTGTTGAAACTGCTCCAGCCCGTGCAGCAGTCCAGGTTTCTGCTTTACCTCTGGGTACAGATGTAGAAATCGAAATGGTTGCTCACAAATAGAGATAATTCTGAGACTTCTAAAGAACGTACTGGTCTTCGTCTTCATCTGTTCCTTACTCCAGGGTCAGACAAGCAGAGGTCCATCAATAGATTCAACTGTTGTTAAGGATCCCGGCAAAGCCTTGCTTTACTCACTGGTGCCTGGTGGTGGTCAGATTTACAATCGAAGCCCCCTCAAGGCCGTGTTATTTGCAGGTGTGTTCTCATATTTTGCCTATGAATACGTCGATGCCAATAATATCTATCAGGACAACAAATTAGACGAATCATTGCATCGTAACCGAAATGACAAGATTTGGCTCATGGCATTAACCTGGATACTCAATTTAGCAGACGCGTATATAGAAGCGCAATTATGGGATTTTGACAAGTATGACATCAATGATGCCACACTCCCAGAAACTGAGATCATAAAACCGAAAAAGATGGAAGAGACACATGACACAGAATAGAGAGGCGTGGGGATCACGGTTTGGATTCATTTTGGCTGCAGCCGGCTCGGCTGTTGGTCTGGGAAATATCTGGAAATTTCCTTACATCGCCGGTGAGAATGGTGGGGCGGCATTTGTCTTTGTCTATCTCATCTGTATTGCCATTATAGGATTTCCGGTATTGATCTCTGAGATTCTGATTGGTCGAACGACACAGAAAAATCCAGTCGGCGCTTTTGCTGCTCTCTCACACTCAAAGTTTTGGGTTTCAGTTGGATTCCTGGGTGTCATCGCCGGATTCTTGATCCTTTCCTTCTATAGTGTGATCGGTGGGTGGACACTTGGTTATGTTGGAGAAACTCTTTCCGGGTCTCTATCAAACTTCCATAATCCTGAGGAAGCCGGAGCTCTGTTTGATAGCCTGGTTGGCAGTATTGCTTGGGGTATCGGATTTCATACACTCTTTTTCGCCGCAGTGATGTTCATCGTAATTCGAGGCGTGCAAGGGGGGATCGAGCGCTCCAGTAAGATCATGATGCCTGTTCTGCTATTCATTCTGGTTATTCTCATCATTAAGGGACTCTCGCTTGAAGGTGCTTCAGATGGTCTAGCCTTTCTGTGGGTTCCAGACTGGAGCAAGATCAATGGCCAATCCATCCTGGTCGCCCTGGGACACGCCTTCTTTACCTTGAGTCTGGGCATGGGAGCCATGTTGACCTATGGAAGCTATATGTCAAAGCGCGACAATGTGGTAACGTCGGCAGCTCAGATCGTTTTCCTTGATACCTTTATCGCTCTTATGGCCGGTGTGGCAATATTCACCGCCGTTTTTGCATCGGGATTGGATCCTGCTGCAGGCCCGGGACTGATCTTCCAGACTCTGCCTGCCGTTTTCGCCTCCATGACTGGAGGAGTATATTTTTCATTCCTCTTTTTTCTCTTGATGGCTATCGCCGCATTGACCTCAGCTATTTCCCTGCTGGAGGTAGTTGTAGCCTATTTTGTTGATGAGAAGGGCTGGAACAGAAAAGGGGCTGTCTTCGTATTTGGTGGGTCAATTTATCTTCTTGGGATTCCCTCAGCACTCTCATTCAATGTGATGTCAGATTTCACCCTTTTTGATATGACATTTTTTGATATAGTGGACTTTTTGGCCTCGAATATCCTTCTGCCATTTGGTGGGTTGATGATTGCCATCTTTGCCGGCTGGGTCTGGTCTAGAACTGAGATCATGGCCGCAGTAAAAGAGGGAGCGGAAGATCTATTCGAGACTTATCCCTGGTTTGAAAGTATCTGGTTCCTTTTCTTGAAGTTCATTGCTCCAGTACTGATCGTGTTAGTGTTGTTAAACAGTCTAGGTCTGCTTTAGAATAACAAGTAAGCATTCACTGCATCCCTTAAACAATCCAAAAGGGAGCTTCCGGGAATATTTTAGGTATATTAAATCGTTTAGAATGATGTATTGATGCCTATTTTTGAAGGCATAATTTTAATAGTAATACCCATCTGATTCCCTTGGAATCAGTTAATATAGAAAAGGGCTTAGGTATGATCCTGGTTAAAGACAATCGATGTGATTTTTGTGGCACCTGTGTGGCAGTCTGCCCTGTGGATTCCATTGAATTACGCGAAGCTGATATTTCCATCATTCACGAGACCTGTATTGACTGTGACATCTGCATCTGGGTATGCCCAATTGATGTTCTGAGTTCCGACAAAGAACCGGAGGGGGTCAATGGCTGATTATGATGTAATTGTTGTCGGTGGAGGACCGGCTGGTGCCATGGCAGCTCATGCTGCGGCTAAAGCAGGAGCGAAGGTCATCATACTTGAAAAAGATCGTGATATTGGCTACCCAGTTCGATGTGGGGAAGCGGTTGGTGATGAAGGTCTTCGTCAATTTATTGAACCTCAGGATGAATGGATTGCTGCGAAGATCTCTAAAATTAGAATGAGATCCCCAGATAACACCATCATCGACATGAAATCAAAACTGGCAGGCTATGTTCTTCACCGCCGTCTTTTTGACTATGCCCTGGCCAATATGGCCAGTCAGGCTGGTGCGGAAATAGAAACCCGTGCTTATGTAGATGGTTTGCTCATGGAGGATGACACTGTTAAGGGTGTAAAATACCAATATATGGGTGAAAATCGCAAGCTGACAGCTCAAGTAGTTATTGCAGCTGATGGCGTTGAATCACGAGTGGGGAGAATGGCTGGTCTACGAACGGCAACAAAGTTGTATGATATTGAGTCAGCCTATCAAGCGACTGTTGGGAACATTGACATAGATCAGGAAATGATTGATTTTTACATTGGTGAGAATTGGGCTCCTGGAGGCTACCTCTGGGTCTTTCCCAAAGGTGATCGAATGGCAAATATTGGTTTAGGCGTGGTTGGAACGAAAGCAAAAGATTACAACTCCCACGACATGATCCATAGTTTTATTCGGAAACACTATCCGAAGGCTACCATGCTCACCAGTGTCTGCGGAGGTGTCCCTGTAGCTCAGACATTAAAAAAGATTAGCGGGAACGGTATCATGTTGACCGGGGATGCTGCACGAATGGTAAATCCAGTTTCCGGTGGAGGCATCGTCTCTGGTATGCACGGAGGGAAAATTGCAGGAGAAGTAGCAGCTCAGGCCATTAATGATGGAAATGTAAGCGTTCGGGGTCTCGATGATTATCCAAAGCGATGGCGAAAAGCTGGCGGCAAGAATCACGAATCCCTGCATCGTATTTCAGATAGCATAAAGAGTATCACGGATGAACAACTCAACAGAATTGCGCACAAGGTGGAAAAAATCCCGGAAGCAGATCGTTCACTACTAAAAATCTTTACTGCGGTCGCGACTCAAAAACCAAAAATCATTTTGGATGTCACCAGAGCGTTCACGGGATTCTAACTTGATAAAGCATATAGAAAGATAAGGAAAATTTGAAATCATACAGTCGTTCTGATCCTTCAGGGGTCAGACAATGAGTTTTGCAGAATATCTCCAGGGGATTGGCCTGGGAACTTTCGTCTCCTTTGATCTGGAAACAACCGGACTCGATCCGAAAACAGATTATGTCATAGAATTTGGGGCAGTAAAGGTCGTGGATGGTGTCCCGACGGAAAAATACCAGCAATTCATCAAACCGCCGGTTCGTATTCCGAAATTCATTCAGAAGTTAACAGGTATAGATGATGAAATGGTCAAAGATGCACCAACCTTCGAAGAGGTCGTGGATGATCTTTATGACTTTCTCGGGAATCACCCACTGGTTGCCCATAATATTTACTTTGATCACAATTTTCTCAATACCAAACGCGACGATATAGACGGGATTCCCTTAAATAATCAATTGATCGACACTTTGAGTCTCGTGCGAACCGTTCGCTACGATATGATCAATCATAAGTTGGGTACGGTAGCCGAATTTTACGGCCTGTCCAAAGAGGGCGCTCATCGGGCTGATTATGATGCGGATATGGTTGCTGAGATACTACTGCTTCTTATATCTGAAATGCATCGCCTGCCTCAGGACGTACTTAAGCTACTGACACAGGTCTTGGATGGCTCTGGACTCCCGAATGAAAACCTTTACCGAAGCATGCTGGATTGGTCAGTCTCAGGTAGAGCCCTGGGAAAAATGGATAATTACCAGCAGATAGAACTTGTTCAGAGACCAAATATCCGTCATCATACGAGTAATGAACCGTATCCGGATCTTAAGGAAATATTCTCGGCCGAAGGTTTATTGTCCCAGAAGCTGGATGGCTATGAGCCCCGTGAGACCCAGGTAGCACTCGCAGAAGATATTCAAACTGCAATGCGCAACGACGAGTTTTTCATGGCCGAAGCCGGTACGGGCGTTGGCAAGAGTCTAGCCTATACGATCCCTGCTGTTTTGACACGACATGAATTAAATGAAGATGAACCCATCTTCATTAGCTGTAATACGAAGAACCTTCAGGATCAGCTTTTTCATAAAGAGATCCCATTTATCCAGGAAAAGCTGGGTTTGCCATTACGCGCACTCTTGCTGAAAGGTCGAAACAATTATTTATGTAAAACCAAATGGCAGCGTGCCATGCGGGATATTAAATGGCGCTTTAGTCCCAGAGAAAAAGAAGCACTTCAGTCTCTTGTGATCTGGGCTCATGATACACCCACTGGTGATATCGATGAACACAATGGATTCAATACCATGGGGAATGCATTGGTCTGGTCCAAACTCAACAGTGAGCCAGGTTTCTGTACAACAAATATTTGTGCCCATAACGACTTTTGTTATCTAGGTAAATTACGTCAGGAATCGGCCAAGGCGGACCTGGTAGTAGTGAATCATTCCCTCTTGCTGGCGGATGCCGCGGCAGAGCATGCTATTTTACCTCATTACCAGCGTTTAATCGTTGATGAGGCTCATTTATTGGAGAAAACTGCCTATCAGTTCTTTGCTGCTGAATTCTCCTATAGAAGTATGCGAATTCTTACCGATCAGCTCTTTTATAAGGGAAAGAATAAGAGTGGGTTGAGTATTGAGCTTCGACATCTGATGGTGCGCTTGGAAGAAAAGCAGAAGCAGAATATCATAGCGACTCTTGATCTACTCGAAGCAGATGTCACTGAGGTGAATAAATTCCTGCTTACGTTTTTCACAGAATTTAAAGCGACCAAACAACGCGAGGTTGAAAGAGCCACTTTTACCTACAAGGAGCTTTATACCAAGGAATCGGATGTATTTGCACCCGTGCGGGGCGTATGGTATACATTGACTACTGCTTTAACCGCTCTGGCCAAATTAACGCGAGACGTTGAAAAAGGTCTTGATGAGTTGGATGAGGAGAAAATTCCCGGTCTAACTGAGATTATCTCTAGAATTGTATCCTGGCGAGAATTCCTCCTAACTACACTTGCCGTCATGGAAAAGCAGGAGCAGGCTGATGACGAGGAACTGATCTATTGGTTTGAAATTATGCCAAAGAGTGAGGTTGTTGCTGTAAAATTTGTCCAGGTGCCCCTTGAGATCGGGAAGCAGATGCAATCCAAAGTATACGAGGATATGGCATCAGTGATTTTTACCTCAGGTACACTTTCAGTGGATGGTAACTTCAGCTACCTGCTTCAGAGATTGGGCTTACGCGGGCATGACAGATTGCAGGAGAGATCATATCCATCACCATTTTATTATGAGGATCAGGCGAGAATATTCGTTCCTACCTTTCTGGGACCCCAAAACGCAGAGAACTACACTATTGAGGTGCTATTTCTCCTGGAAAAAATATGGAAGACCCACCCTGTTGGCACTATGATCCTTTTTACCAGCTATACCATGCTTATGAATTGGCAGGAAGAACTGGAAGATCGGATAAAAGGGTCTGGACGAAAATTACTTGTACAAACAAGTAGAGTGTCCAGATTAGATCTTATCAATCAATTTAAGAATCATCCCGGAAGCATTTTGTTGGCAACAGATAGCTTTTGGCAGGGGGTCGACCTTCCTGGTAATACCCTGGAATTGCTAGTCATAGCCAAACTCCCATTCTCAGTTCCCTCAGACCCCATTGTGAGAGCAAACTGTGATGCCCTGAAAAAGGCTGGTGAAAATGATTTCATGGGATATAGCGTTCCAGAAGCAGCCATAAAATACAAACAGGGCGTCGGACGCTTAATTCGAAGTACCACCGATATGGGAGCAATTATTTCACTGGATGAAAGAATCTTCACCAAAAGATATGGTGATTATTTTAGGAACTCTACACCAATTCCCCATGTTCCAGCAAACTCTGAAAAAGAGTTGATCGAAATGGTAAGAAAATGGTATCGTTCTCACGGTGTACCGGAAGTGAATTAAGATCATGGGAGCCAGTTTATGATTCTAGATGGTAATTCATTCACGACAAAAGGGCTGAGAGCTGAATTAATTAATCCTTCACAACTTTCGATAAGCGAAGCAGCAAAATCGCTGGTGAATCGATCGCGAGCGGTTGTTGATCACATCCTGCATAGGGGCGAAACGGTCTATGGTGTGAATACGGGATTTGGGCGCTTGGCCAATGAGAGGATCTCCACAGACAAACTGAAACAGCTTCAGGTCAATCTGTTGAGGAGTCATGCTGCAGGCACTGGAAAATTTCTCTCGGAGAAAACGGTGCGGCTAATTCTCCTCCTCAAGCTCAATAGTCTGCTTCGTGGCTACTCCGGTATCCGCTTGGAAACCATTGAAGCGCTCATCTATTTTTATAATAATAACTTGATCCCTGCAGTGAGAGCGCGTGGAAGTGTCGGTGCAAGTGGCGATCTGGCCCCGCTGGCAGATCTTGTGCTACCCCTCATTGGTGAAGGATTTCTTCTGGCGGCTGGAGGTGCTTCAGTCAAGACTGAAATATTTCTAAAAGATCATGATTACAAACCCATTGAGCTCCTCGAAAAGGAAGGTCTTTCACTCATTAATGGTACCCAGATGAGTACAGCCCTGGCGATTGAATCACTCCTGGAGATCAAAGACATGTTTTTGAGTCTATCTGCTGCAGGGGCATTTACGACTGAAGTCATGCTGGGAACGGATTCTGCTTTTCGAGATGAAATTCAGACAGCGAGAAATCAGGTGGGGCAGAGCTACGCTGGTAGATTGCTTTTTCATCTAATGAAAAATAGCGGATATCGAGAAGCTCATATTCACTGTGACCGTGTTCAGGATTTCTATAGTATTCGCTGCATGCCCCAGGTTCATGGGTCGCTATATGATCTGATCAACTATGCCGAGCAGATCTTATTGAGGGAAGCAAATAGTACCACAGATAATCCGGTGACACTCATAGAAGAAGATACAATTATCTCAGGCGGAAATTTTCACGCAGCACCCATCGCTCATGTCATGGATTTTTTAGCGATTGCGCTCACTGATGTCGCATCCATGAGCGAAAGACGTATCGCAGCCTTCCAGGATACCTCTCAGAGTAGTCTACCTATGTTCCTCATGGAAGAAGCAGGCTTGAACTCTGGCTTCATGATCGCTCACGTGACTGCAGCAGCTTTGGCTAGCGAGAATAAAAGTTTAGCGTATCCAGCTTCTGTTGATTCCATACCCACATCTGCCAATCAGGAGGATCATGTGAGTATGGCTCCAAATGCTGGACATCAATTACGTCAAATCGTATTGAATTTATCGGATATTATTGCCATTGAATTATTGTGTGATGTGCAGGCACGAGACCTCTTTCCAAACTACAGTCTAGCTGCGAATAGTGAAGCGATCTACCAATTGATTCGCAAAGATGTACCTTATCTTAAGGCGGATGGACCACTGAGTGCCCATATCGAGCACATCAGCGAACTTGTTCGTTCTGGAGAGATAGCAAGGATTGTAAAAGCTCATATTCAGGAATTAGTATGAAAAATACATTCAGAATTGTACTTAGTATTACAAGTGTGCTTTTCATCTTCAGCTGCGCTGCAAAACAGGCTGAATATGATCTGCCCAGCGTAGAGGCTGTGGAAGAACCTGTATGGTTGGAAACGCCTATAGAGACCAGAGACACAGTATTTATTGTTCTTAATCTTCCCGCACCAGCCAATAATGATCTAACTCAAGCTGTTCAGAAGGCTCAATCAGAACTCCACAGTCTTTTAGGGCGTGAAGTGGAAGTCATTCTGCGTGATTATTGGCTGGAGAAACAGCCGGATTATTCTGAGGACAGGAAATTTGAGCTTCTTTCGAAACTTCCCATAACTCTTGAGAAAATCATGAATCATGTACATGTAGAGGATGCCTGGGAGCGTGAGGGGCAACTCGTCGTGTTATGCGGGTTTGATAATGCAGAGGTTTTGGATATTGTCACCGCAGATATGGGGATTAAAGATTCAAGTTTTCCCCCGCACTTTAAAACAAGAATAGATAGATTCGCTCAGACACACCAATAGGCTTATAAAATGAGATTCGTTGATTATGTGAAGATAAAAGTCATGGCGGGACATGGCGGTAATGGAATTGTTGCCTTCCGACGTGAAAAATTTGTTCCAAAAGGGGGACCGGCTGGGGGAAATGGTGGTCACGGCGGCTCAGTCATTATTAAGGTTGATAAGCAACTCCACACACTACAGGATATACGCTATCACCGCATTTATAAGGCTTTGCGTGGCAAGCATGGCGAAGGCAGTCTGCGGCATGGAAAAAGTGGTGCCGATATCATTATTAAGGTACCCGCAGGGACGATTGTCACAGACTCGGATACTGGAGATGTGCTGGGAGATCTTCAGGAGGAAGGTGAATCTGTTGTGGCCGCCCGGGGGGGCTGGGGTGGACGTGGCAATGCTGAATTTGTCACCTCAACTCATCAGGCACCCAGAGAATTTGAAGAGGGGAAGCCAGGACAGGAGAGACGCCTTGAACTCGAGTTGAAAGTTCTTGCTGACGTCGGGCTGGTTGGATTTCCCAATGCTGGAAAATCAACCCTCTTGTCCAGAGTATCCCGAGCCAAACCGAAGATTGCTGATTATCCCTTTACCACACTTGTGCCAAATCTAGGAATTGTAAAATCTGGTGAATATACCAGTTTCGTAATGGCCGATATCCCTGGATTGATCGAAGGGGCTCATGAGGGGAAAGGCCTGGGAACACAATTCCTCAAACACGTCGAACGGTGCAGTGTACTACTCTTTCTCGTTGATGCCAATGACGAGGATCCCTCCGAATCCTATCGATTACTCCATACGGAAGTTAAAAAATTTAGTCCAAACCTGCTCAAACGTACACGCTTATTAGCCGTCACAAAAATGGATTCATTTGTTGGTGTCCCTAAGATGACGACATTTGAACCTATTGAAATCTTTCCCATATCTTCCGTGAGTGGTGAAGGTATTGAGAATTTGTTAAAGGCATTGTCAAAGATCATTGGTGAATAAAGAATTTTCAGACATAATCCGTATCCTGAGTATCCCCGGGGTTGGTCCCCGTAAATCTCTTGATCTAATCGATGAATTTGGCTCACTTGAGAAAATATTCTCTGCAAATCTGGCACAATTGATGAGGGTTAATCGGGTTAAGGAAAAAACAGCCCGCGCAATCCTGTCTCCTGCTGACCAAGACCTCATCCAAGGTCAGTATCATTTGATTGAAAAATTTAATGTAACAGTTCTGCCCATTTGGGATGATGCATATCCAGAGCTCTTGAAGCAAATTTATGATCCACCCATTGTCCTCTTCTGCAAGGGGAATATGGAGCTCCTGTCACAGAAGAGTATTGGTCTGGTTGGGACCCGAACACCAAGTCGATATGGCAAAGAAGTAGCTGCTGAATTTGCCAGGGGACTGGCTCAAAGAGGCTTGACTGTCATCTCAGGGGCAGCCAAGGGCATCGATACCCTGGTTCACAAAGCCTGTCTTCAATCCGGGGGTAATACGATAGCTGTGCTGGGAAATGGTATAGATCGTGTTTATCCTGCCGAAAATCGGAGCCTATATGATGAGATCGGGAAAAATGGCCTATTGGTATCTGAATTTCTTATGGGTTCTAAACCTGATGCCCCAAACTTTCCCCGTAGAAATAGAATTATTTCAGGATTGTCCGCTGGAACCGTGGTCATTGAGGCAGCTGAAAGAAGTGGTTCCCTGATAACAGCCTATTTTGCCTTGGACCAAAACCGCGAAGTATTTGCCGTCCCGGGACCGATCAACAGTCGACAAAGCAGAGGGACCAACGATCTCATCCGCCAGGGGGCAAAACTGGTTGAAAGTGTGGACGATATTCTGGATGAACTCGGGGAGAAATATCTATTGGGTCATTCTGAAGGGCAGCAGGAACTCAGTATCGGTCTGGATTCCAAAGAGCTTCAGGTCTTTGATCAAATCAGTGGGGATGATCCTATTCACATCGATGATCTGGCACAGCAAACCGGACAGACCACCTTTTCTCTTCTCAGTATTCTGCTTCAGATGGAGATGAAGGGACTTGTTCAGCAATTGCCTGGTAAATATTTTAAGCGGAAATAATTAATGGTTTCAAGTACACTTCATTGTGCCACTGAACCTTCAAGGAGTTAGGATGCCAAGTCCAATAATATCAGATCTACTCAGTTTTCTAGACCAGAGTGTCACAGCATATCATGCAGTACAGACCGCAGAGAAAGAACTCGTGGTAAATGGCTTCAAGAAGCTGGATGAAAAAGATGCATGGGACCTGCATGCCGGTAATAAATACTATGTCATCAGAGCAGAAAGTGCTGTGCTTGCCTGGAAGATGGGCAAATCTGACAAGGCAGGAGTCCGTCTGGTGGGGGCGCACACAGATTCGCCTGGCCTACACCTGAAACCCAATGCTCAGCATAGCAAGAGTGGGTATATCCAATTGGGTGTAGAGGTCTATGGTGGTCCGCTTCTGGCCAGTTGGACGGACAGGGATCTGTCTCTCGCTGGCAGGGTCATCCTTAAAGAGGGTTCGAAATTTACTGTCCGACCTTTCCGATCTGAATCAGTACTTTTGAGGATTCCACAGTTGGCCATTCACCTGAATAGAGAGGTGAATGACAAGGGACTGCTCCTCAATAAGCAAACACACATGCCACCAATATTTGCTTTGGAAAACATTGATGGCGACCCGATTGACAAAAATCTGATCAAAGATCTCATTTCCAAAAACCTCAATATTAAAAAAGATTCCATTGCCAACTGGCAATTGGAATGCTATGACACTCAGCTGGCTACCCTGAGTGGTCTTAACGAAGAGTTTATTGTAAGCGGAAGAATTGACAATCTCACCATGTGTCATGCTGCCTTGAAAGCTATGACCCATGGTGAGATCGACAACACTCAGACTACCATGATCGCGCTGTTCGATAATGAAGAAATAGGGAGTTCAACCCAAAACGGTGCGGCTTCCTCATTTATTCGTGATGTGGTCCAGAGAATTGCTGATACCTCAGGTGAAAAGCATGCCCTCCAACGTGCCCTCGCAGCCAGTCACTGCATTTCGGCTGATGGAGCGCACGCGATCCATCCAAATTATGCAGAGTTTCATGATCCTCAGCATGCGGTGAAAATGAATCGTGGTCCTGTGATCAAAGTGAATGCAAACCATCGCTATGCCACAAGTGCCATGTCCTCATCCATGTTTGAACAATTATGTAAAGATGTTGATGTACCGATCCAGCATTATGTCCATAAAACGGATCTGCCCTGCGGCTCAACTATTGGTCCCATCACTGCGACAGGTCTGGGAATTTCAGTAGTGGATGTGGGGAATGCCATGTTATCAATGCATTCTATACGTGAAACAGCCGGTGTCGCAGATCATGAAATGATGATCAAGGTAATGGAGAGGTTCTTCTCAAAGGATGAATTATTGGGCACATAAGTCCTACATAATATCAAATCACCCTTCCTTCAACCTTATTAATTGATACATTATTTAGCTATTTTTTGGAATAAATTAAAGACGTAGCTGATATTGAAGATGCGTTGTGCTTTCAGGCCCTGCAATGCGAACGGGCCCAACCCCGTCAGATCCGGAAGGAAGCAGCGGTAAGCTTCGTGATCATGTGCTGGAACTCCCTGGGGCACGCGCATCTTCAATATCAGACCCATACTTATAAACAGGAAAGTCCCAGAATTGTCTGATCAAAAATCTGCATACATAGTTTCCTCGTTAAAGTACCGACCTCAAACATTTGAAGACGTTGTTGGTCAGGACCATGTATCCAGAACCCTGAGAAATGCACTTCTTCGAAAGAGATTGGCAAATGGGTATATCTTCACTGGTCCACGAGGTGTTGGAAAAACGACCTCAGCCAGAATTCTTGCCAAGGCTATCAATTGTGAAAATCCTACGGATGGAAACCCCTGCAATACCTGTAATCATTGTATAGAAATCACGGGTGGTCGCAGTATTGATGTCCAGGAAGTTGATGGTGCCTCTACTAGAGGAATTGACGCCATTCGCGAACTGCGAGAGGTGGTAAAATATCCACCAGTCAATTCCAACTACCGGGTTTACATCATCGATGAAGTTCACATGCTTACCAAAGAGGCATTTAATGCTCTGCTGAAAACCCTGGAAGAGCCTCCACCCCAGGTGCTTTTCATATTTGCTACCACGGAGCCACATAAGGTTCCTCTTACCATTCTCTCAAGATGTCAGCGCTATGATTTCCGCATGATATCCACCGAAACTATGGTGGCTCGTCTGCGCATGATCTGTGATAATGAAGGTATTAATATTGCAGATGATGGTCTAGCACTCATTGCCCGCAAAGCTGCAGGTAGTCTCCGAGATTCACTCAGTCTCATGGATCAGGTGTCTGCTTTTGCTGAGACGGAAGCGAGCCTGGATCTGGTCAGGCGGGTACTAGGCGTTCTGGATGTAACAATCTATTTTGATGTCATGCACCATATTGCCAGTGAATCAGCCGCAAACATTATTACACAGGCCAATCTGCTTTTCTCCCGTGGGATCAGCATTACAGAGTTTCTACATGGTTTAAGTGAGCACATACGAAACTTATTGGTGGTGAAGGTCGCTGGTGTTACAGATTTTCTTGATGTTTCTGATAAAGATTTAAAAGCATTCGAAGAGCAGGTAAAATATTTTGAAGAACGTGACCTACTTCGAATGCAGACCTTGGTGACTGAGACTATTCGTGAACAGCGATTTGTCAGTAACCAGCTCGTATCTGTTGAGCTAATGCTCTTGAAACTGGTTCGAAGCAGCAAAGCGTTGGATCTCGATGCGCTCCTAAGCGGTCAAGCCCAAACTGAGAGACCGAAGATCAAACCAAAACCTGTGATCATTCCAGATTCTTTGGAAGAACATGAGGTCGCAAAGCCTCCAAAAGCGGATCCGATCAAAGAAGAAACGCCAATAGAAGTGGTGGAGGTGAAAGCAGAAGTTCAGGAAGAGGAAGTAATAGAGGATCTATCGCCGCCTGATCCTGTTGAAGCTGAATCTTCACCAAAAAGTACTGTAAACCCTGTGGAGCTGGAAAAAGCACATCTTGAGGAATCAAAAGATACCCCAGATTTGCAGAAAGTACTATCTCTCTGGGAAAAATTTACTGAAAATCTTTCTAAGGTAGGTCGAACAACAGGTACATTCATGGCCGAAGGCACGGCCACTAATTTCGATAAGGGTATATTAACAATCACATTTGCACCCGAGCAGAAATATCATATTCAAACTTTGAATAAATCGATTAAAGCTATTCAGAAGGTTGCTACCGAGACCTTCGGAACAAAAATGAACCTGAATTTATTAGAGAAGAATGGTCATAAACCAAAACAGCGTAAAGAGGATGAAATCCTGTCTCACCCTACCTCACAACATCTCCTAGATATTTTTGATGGAGAAATTATTGATGACTAATAACATATTTTTCGTCTTCGCGAGCCCTTCGACTGCGCTCAGGGCAGGCGATGAGCGCGGCGATCTCGAACAGGAGATTGCTTCGTCGCTTCGCTTCTCGCAAAGACATAGAAGCAGAAAGAATATTTTTGCGAAATTAGCGTACCCAAATAGGAGAAAACTCCAATGATGCCAAAAGGCGGTATGGGCAATCTTTTAAAACAAGCCCAAAAAATGCAAAAAGAGATGGAAATAGCCCAGGAAGAACTGGCGAGTATTGAAGTCGAAGGTTCAGCTGGTGGGGGAATGATCTCAGTTCGGGCCAATGCAAAAATGCAGATTCTTTCCATTAAGATTGAACCAGATGTGCTGAAAGACGATGTAGATATGGTGGAAGACCTGGTATTGGCTGCTGTCAATCAGGCGCTGAATAATGCACAGGAAGCTGCTAATTCACGTATGTCCCAAGTAACGGGCGGAATGGGCGGTTTAAATATTCCCGGACTTGGATGAAAATTCTTCCCGACAGCCTTGAGAGGATCACTCAACAATTTTCCCGATTCCCCGGAATTGGAAAAAAAACTGCGCAACGAATGGCATTTCAGCTATTAGAGTGGAACCCGGATGATGTCAAGCGCCTGGGTGAAGTGATCATTGAGAGTAACGAAAAGCTCACGAATTGTTCCATTTGTCATTTGATCACAGAAGCTGACCCCTGTCCGGTTTGTATGGACACACGGCGGGATGACAGTATTATCTGCATTGTAGAAGATTCCAAAGATGTGGTAGCCATTGAGGAAACCAGCCGATTTAGTGGTAAATATCATATTCTTGGTGGCGTCTTATCACCTCTTGAAGGCGTTGGACCAGATCAATTGAATTTTCAGAAGCTTTTAGCTCGCCTTGATGAGGTAAAGGAAGTAATTATCGCTATGAATCCTAGTGTTGAGGGTGAAACAACCTCGTTGTATCTGGGAAGAATTCTTCAGGATCGTGATGTTAAAGTAACCAGACTTGCTCGAGGAATTCCCAGTGGCGGTGATTTAGAGTATATTGACGGTGTAACCTTAGGGAGGGCCCTGGACGACAGGCACGAATTAACATGATACATAATTTACCCAACATCTTGACTATTTTTCGTATTGTTATCACCCCGCTCATTGTTTGGCTCCTCATCGGCTTTGATGGGTTTACACTTCATTTAGTTGCTGTGGTACTCTTCCTGGTTGCATCCCTAACAGACCTCTTTGATGGCATGCTCGCTAGAAAACTGCAGGTCGTGAGTGAATTCGGAAAATTCATGGATCCACTTGCTGACAAGATTCTTGTTAATAGTACATTTATCACCCTCAATATTCTGGATGTCATGCCCATCTGGATCACCGCTGTTGTGATCCTGCGTGATGGGGTGGTGACACTCCTGAGATGGGGCATGCTGGCCAATGGTGCATCCATGAATACCAGTCGGCTTGCCAAGCTGAAGACGACCTTTCAATACATATCCATGTATGTAGGCCTCGTCTTTATTCTCATGGGGCATTTTGAGATACTGGATTCCCTGGTAGCCTGGCTGGAAGAGTGGTTTGTCACTGAAACAATTTTCATCCTTACTGGATTAGTGACTGCCTACACAGGCTTTCATTATCTATGGATCAATAAGGCCTACATTAGTGAACTCTTCGAGGAAAAGCAATGATCCACGTTTTACGCAATTTTACTTCACTTGGATTTATAGGTCGCTTACCTGGAGCTCCGGGAACCTATGGCTCCTTAGTAACCCTTCCTCTGGCGTTTCTCTGGGGGAGTATCGTCAATGAGAATCATCTTCTCACAGTAGGCTTAATCCTCGCTTTAGCTGTGCTAGGTACCATTGCTTCAACCATTGTTGCTAAACATATTGGGGTTGAAGATCCCAGTGAGATCGTCATCGATGAAGTCGTCGGTCAGTGGATCGCCGTATTGGCCCTTCCCTGGTATTGGGGCTATTGGCTGGCTGCCTTCATCCTTTTTCGAATTTTTGATATCTGGAAACCCTGGATAATTGATAAATCCCAGCACCTACCTGGTGGTCTTGGAATCATGATGGATGATATCTTGGCAGGGCTTCTGACTTTCCTCTTGGTACAGGGAGCTGCAGCCATTCTATGAGGACGCTTAACGCCATCACCATTTCCATTGGTGATGAACTTCTCTCTGGAAAAACCATCGATTCAAACAATGCATACATTTCACAACATTTAGCTGACATCGGTATTAATGTTTCTAAAAAACTCATCATTGGTGATGTGAATCAGAATATTAAAAAAGCTTTGAAATGGAGCCTTAGTGAGGCTGATGTCGTCACCATCACCGGCGGTCTGGGACCGACCCATGATGATATTACCAAAACTGCTCTATGTGAATATTTTGGCGTAGACCTGACAACATACCCTGAAATACTGGCGCAGATCAAGGAGCGATTTGCCAAGCGTGGCTTCAAATTCGCCAAATCAAATATTTCCCAGGCCGAATATCCAGCCAATGCCAAACTACTCCATAATTCCGTGGGAACCGCTCAGGGGATGCATTTTCTGATCCAGGGTACCCATTTATTTGTTATGCCCGGTGTTCCGGCTGAGATGCGTGCCATCACAAAAGACCATATTATTCCCATGCTAAGTGATCTTACGGGAGCCATGACCGAGCATGTGGACATTCATTGCAACGGTGTGCCTGAATCAAAATTGTTTGAAGTAACCAAACCGCTTCTGGATGAATATCCAGGTTCTAAGGTGGCCTATCTTCCCAAGCATTTTATCGTAACTATTAGAGTCTCCTTTGATTCGAAATTTAAAGGCGAGCACGCCAAAATATTGGATGAGGTCTATTCCAGGATTCAGCAATTATTACCCGAAAATATTTACGGAAGGGATAGGGATAGTTTGGAATCTGTGGTAGGAGAGCTACTCATATCCAAAGGGGCTACGCTCACAACAGCAGAGTCCTGCACGGGAGGACTCATCGCCAGTCTGATCACAGATATCAGTGGCAGTAGCGAGTATTTCCAAACAGGTTATGTGACCTATTCCAATGAAACCAAGATGTCATTGCTGAATGTGCAGGAGTCCACCCTAGTCGCCCAGGGGGCAGTGAGTGAGGAAACAGTTGGGGAGATGTTGACTGGCGCCATTAAGCGGAGTGGATCAGATTATGCAGTTGCCGTCTCTGGTGTTGCTGGTCCAACTGGTGGTACCAAAGAGAAACCTGTCGGGACGGTTTACATTGGGGTAGCGAATACTGAGAATCAGGTGATCAAAAGATTTCAATTCGGTCCAAATCGGAAAATGAACAAAACAATGAGCGCAAATGCTGCCCTCAATATGATGCGACGCTTCCTCCTGGGTGAAATAGTATGACCCCAATCCGGTCTTTTCTGGCGTTACCCTTGCCGGATAATTTAAGATCATATTTATACCAGCTACCAAAGCAGATGATGAACAGTCAGGATAGGATCAACTGGGTGAGGTCTGAGAATATTCATATTACCCTTAATTTCCTTGGGGATACAGACCCTGATGCCATTGGGGAACAGGCTGCAAGGATGCGGGAAGTACTGTTGGATAAGCTTCCAATCAGCCTGGGAATAACAGATACAGGCATCTTTCCCCATGCAAATGACCCTAGAGTACTATGGGTGGGATCAGTGCCATTCGATAAAGCTTTAAAACCCCTGATACTAGATTTGCGCGACTTATTGACAAAATTTGGATATCAGCTTGATAATCGAAAATTTCAGCCCCATATTACGCTTGGTCGCGTTAAATCAATCTCACGCAAAAGTACGTTCATACATGACTTCTTATCGACTGAAGTTCGCCATTCACAATTCACAGTAGATGAAGTCAAGTGGTACCAGAGCACATTGACATCAGCAGGGGCGATTTACGAAGAACTGGAAACATTTAAATTGAAAACGGGAGGACCGTGATGAGTGCTGCTCAAAATAAATCAACTGATAAAGATAAAGCCATTGAATTGGCCGTTTCACAGATAGAGCGTCAATTTGGCGCCGGAGCAGTGATGCGCCTGGGTGAGGATGGTATCAATACTGAAATTAACGCTATCTCAACCGGAGCGTTGTCCTTAGATGCTGCTTTGGGTGTTGGTGGAGTTCCCAGAGGACGAGTCATAGAGATATTTGGACCTGAATCATCTGGAAAAACGACACTCGCCCTGCACATTGTTGCTAATGCCCAAAAAAGTGGGGGTTATGCAGCCTTCATTGATGCAGAACATGCCCTGGATCCCAAATATGCCGGACAACTAGGTGTAGATATTAAAAACCTGCTTATCTCACAACCAGATTCTGGGGAACAGGCACTGGAGATCACGGAGACACTGGTGCGTAGTAACGCTCTTGACGTTATCGTCATTGATTCTGTTGCAGCCCTGGTACCTAGAGCAGAGTTAGAGGGCGAGATGGGGGATAGTCACATGGGTCTTCACGCACGCCTCATGTCTCAAGCTTTAAGAAAATTGACTGGTTCTGTATCAAAATCGAATACCTCAGTTATTTTTATCAATCAGATCCGTGAGAAGATAGGCGTTATGTTTGGAAGTCCCGAAACGACCACAGGTGGACGTGCATTGAAGTTCTATGCTTCAGTGCGAATGGATATTAGACGTATCGGAGCTCTCAAGGACGGTCAGGATAATATCGGTAACCGTGTCAGAGTCAAAATTGTCAAGAACAAGATGGCGCCACCATTCCGCGAAACTGAGCTGGATATCATGTTTGGTACCGGTTTCTCCTTTGAAGGAGATATTCTGGACCTGGCTCTGCAGGCCAACCTGGTACAGAAGAGTGGTTCCTGGTTTAGCTATGGGGAAGATCGCCTGGGTCAGGGTAAAGAGAATGTAAAAGTGTTCTTCAAGGAGAATCCAGACCTCCTGGCGAAGTTGGTGGGAGAAGTGCGCCTCTTCCTTGGTATGGATGAAGCAGAAGCTGAACCTGAAGCAAAAGAGTAATCACAAGACATCTCGATACAATCGTTTCACGATCACTCAATGTCCGGCTTTAACCGGACCTTGAGTGTTTTGAACGAAGTGAAAAATGTATCGAAAGGGCCTCATCAATAGTCAAAATAATATCTAGTGCATAGAGCTTGATACCATGCCCAAAATCACAGCCATCACCCAGCAGAAAAAACTGAGACACAGGGTGTCCCTCTATGTAGATGGAAAATTCGAGATGGGTGTGGATGGATCCCTGGTTCTGAAATATGATCTCAAAATTGGTGATGAGATATCATCCAAGCTTAAACAGCTACTTGAAGAGAATGACCGTATCGAATTGGCCTACAATAGTTTACTGAACTTTATCGGCTATCGTGAACGCTGTGAATTCGAGGTTCATGAATGGCTGTACAAGAAGAAGTTCGCGGATCTGGAAGAGGAGTTGGTCGCTCGATTAAAGGACAAGAATTATCTAAGCGACAAGCGTTTTACTCGACTCTTCATTCGGGATAGAGTAAAACTGCGCGCCTGGGGACCCATACGACTGCGGCATGAACTGAATTCAAAGCGCATATCCAAGCACACCATTGAAAATGCCATCGAAGACATCCGTGAAGAATATGATTTTGACCAAATGGCGACAGATCTAGCGCAGCAAAAGCTGAAACTCACACCACAACCCAACTTCAAGGACAAAAAACGCATCTGGAGCTTCCTCCAGCGCCGTGGCTACGAAGCCCCGTCCATTATTCATGCTCTAACTGGTGTAGCCTTCATTCGGGATCCAAAAAATGACTCCGAATAATTGGTTTATCTATTTGAGTACGAAAGGAGTGTATAAGTAATAACGCTTGACAATATTAACGAGAAGCGTTATCATTTCTACAGATGATTAAGAGTTTCGCATCTAAGGAAACAAAAAAGTTGTTTCAGAGACTGCCATCCAGAAGCTTAGCGACTGATATTCAACAGGTTGCGAGACGAAAACTGAATTTACTCGATGCTGCTGATCAACTATCTGATCTGAGAGTGCCACCGTCTAATCATCTAGAGAAGCTGTCCGGGAAGCGAGCCGGCCAGTATACCATTAGGATTAACGATCAATGGCGTATCTGCTTTACTTGGAACAATGGTGCGGCTTATGATGTGGAGATCGTGGACTATCATTAGGAGTCAATGATGAGTGTGAAAAAGTTAGCCCCCATACATCCCGGTGAAATCCTCATGGAGGAATTCTTAAAACCCATGGATATCACCCAGTATCGCCTGGCGAAGGATATCCAAGTACCAGCCCGAAGGATAAACGAAATCGTTCATGCTAAGCGGGGGATCAGCCCAAACACTGCCCTTAGATTATCCAAATATTTTGGTTTGTCTGAAAGGTTCTGGATAAATCTTCAGGCTCAGTATGATCTCGAGATCGAAAAAGATAGACTGGCACCTTTTCTGGAAACCCAGATCCAGGCGTTTATCCCTGCAGTGTAAAGCCTGAAGCTCGCGATCTTCTTTCTTTTTTTGGCTTGTCTGCATTCCTAATCGTGAAACACCCACCCTGAGTTAGAAATGTGATACTTTTCGATTGATATTATCTTAATATTGATGTAAGAATTGAGGGGAAATGTTCAAACATTCGATAACTTTCTTATTTATACTCTCCCAAATAATTGGTGAAACACAATATATTGAACACCGGATATCTGGGGGTGAGTTCAGACCAAGCAGGAGGTGTCGAGTATGTCTTTTCAGACGATTTCGACGGCGATGGGGATTATGACGTCCTTTCAATTTCCTCCTATTACTATCAACAAATGATTTTGTTTGAGAATAAGGCTTCAAGTGGATTTGAAACACATGTGATTTCAACAGATATTTACGGATTGTACAGAGCATTTCCTGTCGATATTGACAATGATGCCGACTTAGATATTCTATCAATACTACCAAATAATAATGCGATTGTACTATTTGAGAATCATGGTCAGATGAGTTTTGAAAGAAAGCTTATTACCAGCAGATCAGGAGCTGCGACCTCTCTGTTTGCGGCCGATTTGGATAACGATTTAGATGTTGATATCATTACGGCGTCTGGTTTAGAACAAAATATTATGTGGCAGGAAAATGATGGGCATCAAAATTTTGAGGAGCATAAACTCATCTGGGGGCGAGGAGGAGTTTTACTATCCTATGCATATGATATTGATAATGACAATGATATTGATTTGATTCATTGCATTAATGATAGCTTGATGTGGATTGAAAATGATGGACAGGCGAATTTCACAACTTGACACCTTATTCACAGAGGAACTTACAGAGCATTATCATATATTGATATGGATGGCGATAGTGATATAGATATGGTTACAAGATCAGGTGATCAAATTACCTGGTTGGAGAATCTCGGATCTCTCGATACAATAAATTCTGGACAAGTACCTGATCGAGTTCGTTTGCTTATCAATTTCCCCAACCCCTTTAATCCCAGTACAACCATTAAGTACGAACTGTCTGAGCAATCATCAGTCACACTAAAAATATATGATATCCAAGGACAGCACATCCAGACCCTTGTGAGTGGAATTAAAGAATCAGGTGAGCACGAGATTCAGTGGAATGGCTTAGAATCCAATGGAAATCATGTGAGTTCAGGAGTGTACTTGGCAAAGCTGCAATCCTCGGAGCACTCAAATGTGATCAAAATGGTCTACCTGCGCTAAACACTTATTATAGACAAAACATCTAAAATATCTTGATTGAACCATTGCTCCCTGCTATGTTTGGCCAACCCCAAACAGGCAGGAAAAATGAAGCAGCGAATCGCGGATCTTGTAAGTCCACGACCCATGGTTGTGCTTACACTCATATTCATATTAGGAATATTAATTGAAAATTGGCTCCAATTAGGGCTTTGGGGATATTTATTCTTTATCCCAATCATCGCCGGGATTGCGCATTTTGTAGAATCCACTTTCTATAAGATCCTGCTCCTATTTCTACTGCTATTGGTGGGCGGAGCACGTCAAAGCGCACATCAATCACAATCACTCCAGTCGCTGTCAAGGCACCCAACCCATCCAGACTCAGTTTATCAAGTCTCCGCTATCGTAGTGGAAGTGGGTGAGACACGCCGAGGAACGCCCAAATATACCCTGGCCCCATACTGGATAGATGAAGCTGACATTGACCAAGGCAAGATCATTCTCTACTCAAAGGATTTGGATAGTATACCAGAGATTGGAGACACCCTAAATGCAATGATGACTGTCTTTCAACCCCGGGGAAAAAGAAATCCGAATGAATTCGACTATCGAGGATTTCTTGCGGCAAACGGGGTCTATCGGGAAGCATTTATTCAAGATCCCGAAAGTGTGGTCCTAAGAGGGAGTCAGCAGATACATCTATCCAAACTACTGTTCGCTCTAAAGCAAAATATCAATTCCTATTTGCATGAATATCTCACTCCAAAGACAGCGGGAATCATCTCAGCCCTGCTCCTGGGGGAACGGGGTGAAGTGGATGAGGAGACGCGAGCTAATTTTGCCAATACAGGTGTGATTCATGTGCTCGCAGTGAGTGGCTTGCATGTTGGCTATGTGACCCTTATTCTCATGACTCTCGTTGGGCTGGTCAGACTGCCACATAATTTTCAGATCATCCTGGTTGCCATTGGATTAGGATTTTATGTGATGCTCACCGGGGGAGCCGCATCTGTCATGCGGGCATCCATCATGGCCTCACTGATTCTCATCGCTACCATTCTGGAACGTAAATCAGATATATTCAATATCTTGGCCACCGCCGCCTTTATCATTCTTCTTATTGATCCATCTCAGGTGTTCGGGATAGGCTTTCAGCTTTCTTTCTCAGCTGTATTGAGTATCGTGCTGCTATTTCCAGTCTTCAAATCTTACGTCCCGGAAATTGGGATGAAAAATCACCCCATACTCAAGAAATTAATTCTCAATGTGACAGATCTATTTCTGGTCTCCCTGGCTGCCCAATTGGGAACTCTGGCCATAACGATATACTATTTTCACAAGATTCCCATCATCAGTCTATTGGCAAACCTGCTGGTGGTCCCACTCATCGGACTAATTGTAGCCACGGGAATGTGTATACTACTTCTGGGATCATTCATTCCTCTATTTGCCAACTGTTGGGCAGCTTTTCTAGAGACGATCATAAGTTTTATGCTATCGTTTGTGGCCTATTGTGCTGGTTTTGACTGGGCATACTTATCTACAAGATGGATCGATGGATTTGAGGTTCTTTTACTCCTGGGTGCAATATTCTCAATGGCTGGTCTTAAACCCAAACGATTAATGAAAGTGTGGATCATCCTGTTACTGATATGGATAGAATTGAGCGTTTGGAAGGGTCTCTTATCACCAAAGAATCTGGAAGTCACAATGCTCGATGTAGGGCAGGGAGATGCGGTTGTGGTTCATACACCACAGGGGAGAACAATGGTTATTGATGCCGGCTTAAAATTTGGGGGCAAGGACATGGGGAAGGATGTGATTATTCCCTACCTGCAGCAGAGAAATTGGAATGCTATTGATCTGCTGGTTCTCACACATCCACACAATGACCATATTGGTGGAGCGCAATACTTACTGGAAAACCTGCCTGTCAAAAGAGTCTTAATGCAGGATGTCGATTATGATTCCTATACGTATACAAGCTTATTGGCGCTGTTGGATTCCTTGCGTATTCCAATTCAATCTGCATTCACAGGAAGAGTCGATTCCAGTATGGCTCCTGCATACTTAAGGGTTACAGGTCCCAAACTGTTTGACGATTCATCTCAACCCCCCAACATTAATGATGTGTCCATCGTGTTTCAACTCTTCTATGGTGAAACAAGCATGCTATTCACCGGTGATGCTGAGCATCATGTGGAGGAAGATCAACTCCATCTAGGGCATTTATTACATAGTGATATTCTCAAAGCGCCTCATCACGGATCAAAGACTAGCTCATCTGTAGCTTATTTAGATTTGGTCAGGCCAAGCATTGGGCTCATGAGTATGGGGACGGGTAATAAGTTTAAGCATCCTGCACCTATAACCCTGCAACACTATGAGCAGAGAGATATTGGGGTCCACAGGACCGATCTTGAAGGAGCCATCCATTATGTGAGTGATGGGAAGCGATGGACGTATGTGGACTGGCGGGAAGATTCTGGACGTTGAGGCTCCTTTGTCGGGGCGTAGTTCCAGGGGAACGAAGACCGATGGAAATGTCCATATTATGACCAAAAGGGAAGGCTTTGAGAACACTTCAACAAGCTCAGTGTGCCACCTCAGCCTCCAGAACCGCGACTTGACCTAGATTAGCAGTTTCTATCTAAACCCTTTCAGACCATATTATGAGCATCAAAAACGCTTTGGAGTAAATGCATGTCTAGCCCTATTCTCATAAAAAATGCCCGCTGTGTGTCATCAAAAGGAATCATTCAGCAAGATGTCCTCATTAAAGACGGCAAGATCTCAAAATTAGGTCAGATCAATGAGCGGGAAGCCGAGAAAATCATTGATGCATCCAATCTTTACTTATTGCCCGGTGCATTAGACCCTCAGGTTCATTTTCGGGATCCCGGCCTCACCCATAAAGAAGATCTGAGAACCGGCTCCATGGCTGCGGCAGCCGGGGGAGTCACCAGCTTCTTTGATATGCCTAATACCAAACCATCAACCATTACTATTGAGGCAATGACAGAGAGAAAACGAGGTGCATCGGAGAAATGTGTGGTGAATTACAATTTCTTCATTGGGGCGACAAATTCCAATCTGGACGTCCTGAATGATGTGGAGAATGTCCCTGGGATAAAAATCTTTATGGGTTCTTCCACAGGTGATCTCCTGGTGAGTGAAACCAGCGAGTTGGATGAAATATTTGGAAATGGCTCAAGGCTGATCGCTGTACATGCTGAAGATGATGGGATCATCAATGCTGCTAGAGAAATCTATAAGACTTCCACAGATTTTAACCATCATCAGTTTGTTAGACCACCAGAAGCAGCCCTTAAGGCAACCACCCTGGCTGTCGAACTATCCATTAAATATCAGCGCAGGCTCCACATCCTGCATTTGACCACCAAGGATGAAGTCCGCTATCTGGAGATTCAAAAATCCAAAGCACCTATTTCCTCAGAGGTCTGTCCCCAGCATATCGTTCTCAGCGCACCCTACATTTATCAAAAATTAGGAGCCTATGCCCAGATGAATCCACCCATTCGGGATATGAGCCATAGTGATGCGCTCTGGGAAGGTCTGGTAAATGGCACCATCGACTGTATCGCAACGGATCACGCACCCCATACTCATGAAGAGAAAGCCAAACCCTTTGGGTCAGCACCCTCTGGAATGCCCGGTGTCGAAACCTCCTTGCCCCTGATGTTGGATCGCGCAAACAGAGGGTTGTGCAAGCTTGAAGATGTTGTTAAATGGATGTGTGAAAAACCTGTGGAACTCTACCAGGTACTCAATAAGGGCTTTATCCGTGAAGGTTACGACGCTGACCTTGTCCTAGTTGATATGCAAAAGCAAAAGACCATTCAAAATGGGAAACTTTTTACTAAAGTGAATTGGAGTCCCTATGATGGCTGGAAAACTACTGGCTGGCCAGTTAAAACCATGGTGAATGGTCATATTGTATTTCAGGATGGGGAAGTGGATGAAAGTGTGAAGGGGCAGGAGATTCAAATCGCATAAAATTGCTTTAAATGAGCGTCCGACATCGCTTTCATCTATATCAGGATAGTTAATGAGCCAAGCCGGTTCCAAATCTTTGCCCTGATTGAAACCAGTTTAGCCCCGATTTCACCGCGTCGAAAACTGCTCGTGTTGGCCTTAACCTGTTTTAAACGAGCGAAGCGAGTCAAACAGGTTCTAAATCTCCCTGCGAAGTAGAAGATTGAAAGCAATTTAGTTGCCGCTCCTCCAGAAATTGGTTTAGTTCAAATTATCCTCTAAGAAACGAAATACATGTTCCGCAATAAGGTGATGACCTTCAGATATGGGGTGGATCTGATCTGCAGCCCAAGCGAGTGCTGGCCGTTGCAGAACAGCTTTATCGAAAACGGCTTGAATATCGAGGACAGGTAGCCCGAATCCTTCTCCCAGACCTTTCACAATTTGACAATAGCGAGACATGAGCTGATAGAGCCCCTCATTCCTGTCATCTGCAATAAAGTAAGGCGTTGCCAGGAATAATCTGCAATTGGGCATCTCACTCTTTAATAGTGTGAGCAGCTTACGATAATCCTCTTCATACATCTCAAGCCGTTGGGGGCGCTCGCCCGACATGAAATCCTGATAGGCATCATTAATACCGATCATGATCATAAGCAACTCAGGATCGTGTTGAATAACATCCCTGTCATGTCTGCCAAGGAGATCCTGAATGGTGTGTCCATTTATTCCTGCATTGATGATTGTCAGATCTTTCAGAAGGGCTGAATCCCGGGCCATCTTTGCAAACATGGAGACATATCCGACCCCCAATAGATCATCAAAGGTCTTATTGCCCGCTGTAATACTGTCACCAAAGAAAATTAATTTGCTTTGCACTTAGTGTTCGCTCCTGATCTCATCCAGGGGCTTTTTGTTAATATCCGGGACAGTAACATCCTTTGCCGGGAAACCCACGACGAGCAGCAGGAAGGGTCGTTCACCTTCTGGTCGTTTGAGGATAGTTTTCAAGAAATTCATCGGACTAGGTGTGTGGGTAAGCGTTGCTAGGCCAGCATTGTGCAGTGCAGTAATGAGAAGTCCTGTCGCTATCCCCGTGGATTCTTTGGAGTAATAATTCTTGACCTTATTTCCCTTGTCATCAAGGGAGTATTTCTGTTCAAAAATGGCTATTAATACGGGAGCTGCTTCCAGGAAGGGTTTATCGGGATCGGTTCCCAGAGGTTCCAATGTTTCAAGCCAGACATCACCTGCACGACCTGCATAGAATTCTCGTTCTTCTTCTTCAGCGGCTATGCGAATTTCTTTCTTTACCTGTTTATCCCGGATCACAGCAAAATACCAGGGTTGTTGGTTGGCACCACTTGGGGCAGTACCTGCTGTTTGGATACATACATTTATGACAGATTCGGGAACCTCACTTGATTGAAATTCTCGAACTGTTCTACGAGCTTTCATAAGAGCATAAAAATCTTCAGCTCGTGTTTCCATCTCTGAGGGAGAGCGTCTTATATAATCAGGCAAAGGGATAAACTTTTCATTCATATTGATACCTATATGTAAATTTGAAAGGCAATATAAGAAAAACCGATTGAGTACAATGAGAAATGTAGTGAGTATAATTTAGTCGAGCTTGCAGAGGGGACGCGGTCGACTTCACTCTAACGAGCGAAGTCGAGTACCAGGGGGGGGAGTCGAACCCCCACAGTGTTGCCACCGGTGGATTTTGAGTCCACTGCGTCTACCAATTCCGCCACCCTGGCTTTCTAAAAGCGAGCCATGATACATGCTGCCAAGCCATGAGTCAATAAAATGCTGTGCTTTACTTAGAAAATGTTTATCATTAGTGAAATTTAATAAATCCTAGAAGGAGGAGCTGTCGTGGAATTCAAAACGATTGCAGAGATGTTTCTTAATACAACAAAAACTTATCCTGAACATACACTTTTTAGCGAAAAAGTGGACGGTGAATGGGTGGGTGACAAAGGAAAAGATATATACGAAATGGTGAAAAATGCATCCTTTGGTTTGGCCGCAGTGGGGCTTAACCCAAAAGATCATGTCGCTATTTTATCAAGCAATTGTCGTCGCTGGGCATATTCTGATTATGCAATAGCCACAAGGGGCGCAACTTCTGTTACTGTTTATCCGACATTGATAGCAAGTCAAGTTCAGTACATCGTTGCTCATTCTGACTCAAAGCTGGTCTTTGCACAGGACAAACTGCAAATGGATAAGATAATGGCGATTAAGGACAAATGTCCGGCCCTGAAAACCATTGTTTATTTTGATGAATCATTGTCCTACGATGAGAAAAATATCATCTCATTCAATGAGCTAATGGAAAAGGGTAAAGCCTTCCAAGAAGGTTCTGATGCCTATGATTTTGAAACAGAGGCAAAACGAGTTCAGCCGGATGATATCCTCACTTTGATCTATACCAGTGGGACAACCGGTAATCCTAAGGGCGTCATGCTGAAACATAGCAATCTCGTCAGCAATATTTTGTCATGCAATGCAAGATTGGGAATAACTGATGAAGATATTTTTCTCTCTTTTCTTCCTCTGAGTCACAGTTTTGAAAGATTAGGTGATTATGTTGGTACGCATGTTGGCGCCAGAATCACCTATGCTGAGTCTATGGAGAAGGTGATCGAGAATCTTGGGGAAGTTGAACCAACCGTTGCAATGTCTGTTCCCAGGTTATATGAAAAAATGTATGCCGGCGTTCAGGCCAAATTTGCAGCAGGCTCATTTATTAAGAGAAAAATTGCCGGGTGGGCTGTAAAGACAGGTTTTGAATACGTAGATGCCAGAAATTCCGGTAACATTTCACCCAAACTTGCCAAAAAGAAGAAACGAGCTGATAAACTTGTATTTAGCAAAGTTCAGGCACTCTTGGGCAGCAGATTTAAACTCTTTGCCAGTGGTGGAGCTCCCTTAGCAGCTGATATTGGTCGATTCTTCGATGCCGCTGGTATCAAAATCCTTGAGGGTTACGGGCTATCTGAAACTTCACCTGTAATTACCTTGAATCCCCCTCATGATTTCCGATTTGGCACTGTTGGTCCAACTATCGATGGTGTTGAGATTAAAATCGCTGATGATGGTGAGATCCTATCCAGGGGTCCACATATCATGAAGGCCTATTACAAGGACGAGGCAGGAACACGAGAAGCAATTAATGATGAAGGCTGGTTCCACACTGGTGACATCGGCGTGATTGACGATGGCTATTTAAGGATCACTGATCGTAAGAAGAATATCATCGTGACTGCCGGTGGAAAAAATATTGCCCCGGCGCCCATGGAAGCTGCCCTCATAATGAGCAAATACTTCGAACAAGCGCTAGTCCTTGGAGATAGGCGTAAATTCGTATCAGCTGTTCTGGTACCGAATTTTGTTGAACTGGCAGCCTGGGCAGCAGAAAATCAGATTTCCGATACAGCTGCAGAAGCACTGGTTGCAAACGAAAAAGTGAATGAAATGCTCACAGCCTTGGTGGAATCAATTATGGAGAACTTCAGCAGCTATGAGCGAGTCAAGAAATTCCTCTTACTTCCCCAGGAATTCAGTGTTGAAGACGGTTCCTTGACTCCTACCTTGAAGATCAAAAAACGTGTAGTTGAGGAACGCTATAAAAATGAGATTGATGCTCTTTACGAGTAAAATTGAATTCGTTTAAAAAAAGGCTCCTGGTGCATATCGGGGGCCTTTTTCATTTAAGAAGGATATAGATATGAAAATTGCTGTGATCGGATCAGGAAGCTGGGGTATGACGCTGGCTATTCATCTTTTAAAGAATGGTCATGATGTTAGTGTATGGTTTTTTCTTGAAAAAGATTTCCAGCAAGCGAGTACGGAGAGAGAATTACCTGATTTCTTACCAGGGATCACATTACCAGAAGACTTAAAGTTTACTTTGGATATGGAAGCCTGTGTTCAGAATAAAGAGATCATTCTGGTTGCAATTCCTTCACATACTGTGGGGGCTGCTCTTTCAAAACTGGGTGATCATATCTCTTCCGACACAATTATTGTGAACGTTGCAAAAGGTATTGAGAATGATACCCTGAGGACAATGAGTCAGGTTATTGCCCATGCACTACCGAAACACCCTGTGGGCAAAATTGCAACATTATATGGTCCAACTCATGCAGAAGAAGTTGTGAAGGGTCTGCCATCAACTATTGTGTCAGCTTGTCCCGATGAGTCGACCGCTAATGCAGTTCAAACTGCATTTATGTCAGATACGCTACGTGTCTACTCCAATACAGATATTCTTGGAGTAGAGTATGGTGGCTCCCTGAAAAATGTTATTGCAATTGCTGCCGGAATTCTGGCAGGAATGGGATATGGGGATAATACCCTGGCTGCTCTTCTAACCAGAGGGCTTTTCGAAATGACGAGGCTTGGTGTGTATTTGGGTGCTAAAGAAGAAACCTTTGCCGGTCTCAGCGGCATGGGTGACCTGATCGTGACTTGCCTGAGTACTCACAGTAGAAATAGGCATGTGGGATTCGAGTTGGGCAAGGGAAGAAAACTCAATGATATTCTTGCTGAAATGAAAATGGTAGCTGAGGGAATTAATACCGCCAGATCAGTCCATCAGCTCATCGCCAAAACTGGCGTTGAAATGCCAATATCTGAGCAGATATTTCAGGTTCTTTTTGAAGAAAAAGATCCCACTCTGGCAGTCGAAGAACTCATGGGTAGGGCACCTGTAGCGGAGAGACACTCTCTCAACTAAAACCCTACTTCATTTGCCACTGGTGGTTGTTAGATAGCCCCACCGCAATTACTGCTCCCATAATAATTAGACTCCATCCATAAATCGGCCCTGAATGGTTTGTATTCGTTCCCTTAGCGAATATATTCAATGTTTCGGATTCGTATAGAATCGGAAGATATTGTATTATTGAATTTGTGTAGCTCTAGAGGTTGTATAAAATAAATGGCTCCTGATAGATACAGGGAACTGCGAGATTGGAAGGGCTTAAAAGACATACTCAACGAGTATGATACCTTTGTGTTCTCAACCCATGTAGATCCCGATGCAGATGGGCTTGGTTCCCAACTGGCGTTGTCAAGATTCCTTGTTCAAAGAGGAAAAACAGTCCATATCCTAAATCCTACTCCATTAAGGATAAATCTGGAATTTATGCCTGAAGCAAACGAGGTTCAGGTTTATGATCCGGAAGCGCACAAACAGCTTCTTAAAGATGCCGATGTATTCATTGCTTTTGATATTGGGGATTACAATCGCCTTAATCAATTAGCTATTGATCTCCAAGACTACCCCATGAAGAAGATTAGTATTGATCATCATCCCGGAGAGAAATCACAATTCACCCATAGATTCGATTTTCCAACCTCCAGTTCCACAGGTCTGCTTATTTATAATTTGATCAGCCAAATGGACGAAAAAGTCTTGGATGATATCACAGTAGCCTATCCCATTTACGCGGCCATGATGAGCGATACTGGTAATTTTAGATTCAACAATACAGATCCAGAAACATTCAGTGCAGCAGCTCACCTTGTAGCAACTGGTGTAAAACCCTATGAGTTATATGTTCATATCTATGAAAATTTAAATACCCCTGGTCGTCTGCAAGTATTGAAGAAACTCATTTCTGAGTTGAAATATGATTGTGACGGTCGATTGGCCTGGTCAACTATTGATCTTGAAGAAATTCAAGAGCTTGGAGCTAGCTCAAACGATCTACATTCACTCTCCGATTTTATTCGATCCATTTTGGGTGTAGAAATAGGGGTTTCGATTACAAAAATGCCCGGTAAGATCGCCGATATCAGTATGCGCTCAAAGGGACGGATTCCAATTAATACTGTGGCAATGACATTTGGTGGCGGTGGACACGCCTTTGCTGCCGGATGCAGTATACCTGGTACCCTTGAGGAAGCTGCTGAAGCTGTCGTGTCCGAATGTAGGAAGACCATTAAATCTTGGGATGAAAATGCCTGATCGCCTAAAGGTCAGGGTCGCCAAAGACGCCGGATTTTGTTTTGGTGTCAGAGACGCCATTGAGAAAGCAAGAGAGACTGCCAGGGAAAACGGCAAGGTTTATATGCTTGGGGACATTGTACACAATGAGCGAGTAGTCAAGCAGTTGGAGGGTGAAAACATCAGAGTCGTCGACTCATTAGACGAAGTTGAGGATGCCCCTGTTCTATTTCGGGCTCACGGAACTATTCCTGAGCTATGGGAGCAAGCAGCCAACAAAGAATTATCCGTGGTAGACGCTACCTGTCCGTTAGTACATGAGATTCATGATGAGATCAAGAAACTTCATCAGGAAAATAGAAAACTATTTATCATAGGTGATCATGGACATGATGAAGTGATCGCAATACAGGCCCAGGTACCATCAGCAAAAGTCATCTCTTCGGTGGAGGAGGCAAAACAGGTTCCCAGATTAAAAAAAGCGGGCATCGTTTCTCAATCAACTCAGATGATAGAAAATGTTCAGGAAATAATTTCCGTGTTATCCATGAAAATATTCGATCTGAGATTTGTAAACACAGTCTGTTTTCCCACCCGCAGAAACCAGGAACAAATCAAACTGATTGCACCGATATCAGATGTCATGGTCATCGTGGGTTCCTACACCAGCGCGAATACAAAACGATTACTTGAGGTTTCGCTGCGTTATAATCCCAATTCATATATGGTTGAGAGTGCCGAAGGCATTGATAAATCGTGGTTTAGGAGTGCTGAGTCTGTTGGAGTATCTGCAGGAGCCTCATCCCCGGACGATCTTATTTCAGAAGTTGTAGAACAATTGGAGAACTTGCAAGTGGAAGCAAGTGCATAAATTGAAAATATTATTTTGGAGACCGAGAAAATGACAAAGAATCTGTTTGAAGTTAAAACAGGATTGGCAGAAATGCTAAAGGGTGGGGTCATCATGGATGTGACCAACCCCAAAGAAGCAGAAATTGCTGAAAAAGCGGGTGCAGTGGCGGTAATGGCCCTCGAACGAATTCCTGCTGACATCCGTAAGGATGGTGGAATTGCCAGAGCATCTGATCCCAATATGATCAAAGAGATTCAGAAAAAAGTCTCCATTCCGGTCATGGCAAAATGTCGGATAGGTCATTTTGCTGAGGCACAGATACTGCAAGCCCTGGAAGTTGATTATATCGATGAGAGCGAAGTATTGACGCCTGCGGATGAAGCAAATCATATATGGAAGCATGACTTCAAAACCCCCTTTGTTTGTGGTGCAACCAATCTTGCAGAAGCTTTGAGGCGAATTGGGGAGGGTGCTGCTCTTATAAGGACTAAAGGCGAGCCCGGAACCGGTAATATCGTTGAGGCTGTGAGGCATATGCGAACTATTAATATGGAAATAGCCCACTTGAGCACGCTCAGACAAGATGAACTCATGGCGGCAGCTAAGGCAATGGGTGCACCCTTTCATCTGGTTGCGCAGGTTGCTGAAACCGGTAAACTGCCGGTCCCTAATTTTTCTGCAGGTGGAATTGCCACACCGGCAGATGCGTCGCTGATGATGCAATTGGGTGCAGAATCAATTTTTGTTGGCTCAGGGATCTTTAAATCTGAAGATCCAACATCCAGAGCCAAAGCCATTGTACAAGCAGCCACATTCTTCAATGATCCAGAGAAACTTGCTGAAATATCAGCAGGATTAGGGTCTGCTATGAAAGGGCTTGATATGACTGAGATAGCACCTGAAGATCGTATGCAGGATAGGGGATGGTAGATCCACATTTTGGATAAACGGCCCGAATATAATGATCTAAGCATTGGTGTAATTGCCATGCAAGGCAGTTTTGCCAAGCATGCCCATAGCTTGGGTAGTCTTGGTATTCAGTGCCGTGCAGTCCGAACTGCCGAAGACCTAAAACTCGTCGATGCTCTTATTTTTCCCGGTGGGGAATCTACAACGATGACGCTTTTGCTTGAAAATGAAGGACTGTGGGAGCCTCTCAAGGATATGCTTGGTGAGATTCCCGTATTTGGGACCTGTGCTGGTGCCATACTTCTAGGCCAACAGATTGATGATGATCGTGTTCACTGTTTTGGTAAAATTGATTATATAGCCGAACGAAATGCCTATGGTCGACAGGTTGACTCCTTTACTACGGCTCTTGTGATGCCGAAAGTTACTGAGAATGATTTTCACGCGATATTTATTCGGGCTCCGAAATTCAATGCCATTGGTCCAAATGTGGAGTCGCTTGCAGTCTATGGCGTAGAGCATGTCTTATTGAGACAAGGAAACGTGTTAGCTGCATCTTTCCATCCGGAATTGACAAAGGATTCCAGTATTCATAAATATTTTGTGGACAATGTTGTCCTGAGCGCGAGGTAATCATCCATGTCGGTTAAGTATAAATTGCTCCATACTGTCGATTCTCCTGCTGATATCAAATCATTCTCTAATGAACAGTTGCTTCAGTTATGTCAAGAGATCAGGGACTATACGATTGAGGTTGTTTCAGAGACTGGTGGTCATTTAGCCCCAACACTGGGTGTAGTCGAACTAACTGTTGCTCTGCATAAGGTGTTTGATTCTCCCAAGGATAAAATTATCTGGGATGTAGGTCACCAGGCGTATGCGCACAAAATACTGACTGGTCGGAGAGAGGCACTAAAAACCATCAGACAGTATGGTGGAATCAGCGGTTTTTGTAAGCCACTGGAGAGTGAACATGATATTTATGGTGCTGGACATGCCTCAACATCCATCTCAGCAGGTGTGGGGTTTGCCATAGCCCGTGATCTCAAAGGCGAAGATCATCAGGTTATTTCCATCATAGGCGATGGTGCATTGACAGGTGGACTCTCCTTTGAGGGTCTGAATAATTTGGGAATTTTGAGAACTCGGATGATGATCATACTGAATGACAACAAAATGTCCATTTCCCGAAATGTCGGTGCCATGTCAAAATATTTGTCAAAAATCACCACGAATCCATTGTACAACAGGGTGCGTGAGGATTTATGGCAATTGACCGGAAAACTTCCTGTTGGTAAGAGCACAATCCGAACTGGTATCCGGAAATTAGAAGAAAGCTTGAAAAACCTCTTGGTGCCTGGAGTCCTTTTTGATGAAATGGGTATCCGCTACTTCGGACCCATTGATGGAAACGATTTACCACTCCTGATAGACACATTAGAAAATATTAAAGATATTAACAGCCCCATTCTCTTACATATCCTGACAAAAAAAGGTCTCGGATTTGCGCAAGCAGAAGCAAATCCTGCAAAATTTCATGGAATTGGTCCTGCAACAAAGCCTGGTGCGGGTCCCGCCAAAAAAGGCGTACCGCCATATTTAAACGTATTTGGCGATGAATTATCAAAGATTGCTGAAAAGGATGATCGGGTCGTTGCGATCACTGCCGCAATGCCGGATGGAACAGGACTCGCGGGTTTCGCTGAAGAATATCCCAAGCGATTTTTTGATGTGGGAATTGCAGAAGGTCACGCCGTCACTTTTGCGGCAGCATTAGCCGCCAGAGGGATGAAGCCTTTTGTAGCGATATACTCAACATTTCTCCAGCGTGCCTATGACATGCTGATGCATGATATTGCCGTTCAAAAATTACCCGTAATATTTATGCTGGATCGCGCCGGACTCGTAGGTGAAGATGGTCCTACACACCATGGTGTTCTTGATCTTGCTTATTTGAGCAGTATCCCAGGTGTGATTGTCGCCGCTCCTCGCAATGGTGAGCAATTGCGCCATTTGATGCAAACAGCTCTGAATTATGACGAAGGACCATTTTTCATTCGATATCCAAAGGCTAGCGCAGAATTGAATCGAAAATCCGTCAAGAGTGCAACCCTACCCATCGGTGAATGGGAAGTATTAAGTGAAGGCGATGACGTGGCCATCATAGCAGTTGGACCCATGAATGGAATATCCGACAAGGCTGCTGAAATTCTTAAAGCCCAGGGTATCAAAGCAAAACGAATCGATGCCATTTTCATCAAACCCTTTGATGAAAAATTGTTAACAAGCGTTCTGAATGCGTATAAGCATATCATAATTGTCGAAGAGAATAATTATCCAGGAAGCCTATCCCAGGCTGTACGAGCCTTCTCATCCACAATTAAGAATTCAGGCAAAGTGCATGCACATACGCTTCCGGATAGATTCGTCACGCATGGATCACGCGCCCAATTATTGGCCGAGGTAAAGTTGACTCCTGAAGAGATTGCAGCGGCAGTCATGGAAAAGCTAAAGGGAGCATAGGAACTCAAATCATCATGTCAGACAATTCTTATCAAGAGAGTTTAAAACGTTGGAAACAGAGGGTCTCTGAGGCTCGTCAGCGTGAATATGACTATGATACGGTGTCAGGTATTGAAAACGAGTTGCTTTACCTTCCTGATACAGATCAGGCCACTCACGGGGATTATGTGGAAAAACTCGGTTTTCCCGGGGAATATCCATATACCAGAGGTGTTCATTCTACCATGTATCGTGGTCGCCTATGGACCATGAGACAATTTGCCGGGTTTGGAACACCTGAAGATACCAATAAGCGATTTAAATTTCTTCTGGAACAGGGGCAGACCGGTCTGAGTGTCGCCTTCGATATGCCGACTCTCATGGGTTACGATTCTGACCATGCGCTTTCCTCGGGAGAGGTTGGTCATTGCGGCGTATCTATTAACTCTATTGAAGATATGATGACCCTTTTCCAAGATATACCGCTTGGGCAAATCTCTACTTCCATGACAATTAACGGTCCAGCCATCATACTCCTGGCCATGTACATTGTTGTTGGTGAGCGACAGGGTGTTCCATCTGAAAAATTGAGCGGGACGCTGCAAAATGATATCCTCAAAGAGTATATAGCTCAAAAAGAATTTATTTTTCCACCGCTTCCATCCATGCACATCATTACAGATATGATCGAGTGGTGTACTGATCATATGCCAGCATATAATACAATTTCCATCTCAGGATATCATATTCGTGAAGCTGGTTCGACCGCTGCACAGGAACTTGCGTTTACCCTTGCTGATGGCTTTGCCTACGTTGAGGCTGCAATTGAAAGAGGACTGGATGTTGATAAGTTTGCGCGGCGATTAAGCTTTTTCTTCAACTCCCACATAGACTTTTTTGAAGAGATAGGAAAATTCAGGGCTGCCAGACGCATCTTTGCAAAACGGATGAAAGAAAAGTATGGTGCAAAAGATCCACGTTCATGGATGCTCAGGTTTCATACACAAACAGCAGGGCATAGCTTGACCGCACCTCAACCAGAGAATAATATTGTTCGAACCGCTTACGAGGCTTTGGCTGGCGTTTTGGGAGGCACACAATCACTGCATACCAATTCTATGGATGAGGTTTTAGCCCTTCCTACGGAGAAGAGCGTGGAGATTGCCTTAAGAACGCAGCAAGTCATCGCTTATGAAACTGGCGTAGCCTCAACCATCGATCCCCTGGCAGGCTCTTATTACGTTGAAGCAATGACGGATAAGATGGAGGCTGAAGCGGAAAAATATTTTGATATCATTGAGGAGCAGGGTGGTGTAATCGCTGCCATTGAATCTGGGTATTTCCAACGTGAGATAGGCAATGCAGCCTATGAGATCGCTAAGAAGTATGATCAGAAGAAACGGATCATTGTTGGCGTCAATGCATTTATCAAAGAAAATGAAATTATCGACATTCCCGTTTTGAAGATCGACAAACAGGTAGAACTCGATCAAGTGGCGAAAGTAAAAAAATTAAGATCCAAACGGGATAAGGTGAAAACCCAACAGGCACTCAATGAATTAAGCCTGGCCTGTGAAAATAAGACCAATGTTATGCCACCCTTACTTGAGGCTGTGCGCCAGTCTGCGACGCTCGGGGAAATGGTAGAGGCAATGAAAAAGGTTTATGGCACCTACACAGAGACACCTGTATTCTAAAAATTTAATCCGATGATAGATATCCATAACCACATATTACCCTCTGTCGATGATGGAGCTAAGGATCCGGAGACAAGTCTGGCCATGCTCCGGGAAGCAGTTGATCAGGGAGTGGAAACACTTGTTCTAACCCCGCACCTGTATGAGGCCGATATTCTGAATGGAACAGCGGAATGGAAGAAGCGAATCGACCATGCGAGTAATATTGTGGGAGACCTGGTAGAAAAGCATGAGATACCCATTAAAGTGGTTGTTGCCGCAGAAGTCCGCTATCAGGACCTCTTACCTGTCATTCTAGAGGAGCTGGATGTCATTATTGGTGGTAAATATCTCCTTCTAGAGTTCCCATTTCAGATCATTCCAAATAATCTGACCCGGATTATCTACGAGATCACCATCAAAGGAATCACCCCAATTATTGCGCATCCAGAACGGATAAAACCCTGGCAAAGGGATCCAAATAGTTTAGAGGATTTGCTGAATATGGGATGTCCTATGCAGGTTGATATAGGTTCATTCTTAGGTAAACTTGGTCCAAGTTCCGAGAAACTGGCTCGTTTACTTTTCGAGAGAGATGCGGTTCATCTGGTAGGTAGCGACAGCCATGGAATTAATCAACGACCACTTTATTCAAAAGCTGGATATGACTGGTTATCAGAGAGATACAGCAATGAGTATGCTGATTTATTACTAAAAACCAATCCTGCACGTGTCCTTGCAGGTGAAAATATTCCGGTATATCCGGTTAATCTAGATCCTCTTCCACTAAGTATGATGGATAGAGTGCTAAATCTTTTTAAGTAAATAAGTAGGAGAATAAATAATTGAAGAAAAAAATGCGCTTCATCATCGGGTCCATTGTCATTATTGTGGCCGTGATTGTTCTGGCAGTCGAAGGCATGCAGGAGGACACCACCATGTCCTATTCAAAATCTGTTAGTGAAGTTCAACTGCTGGGTAATAGAGCAAAAGCTCTGAACCTCAAGGTGAACGGCAGTTTGAAAAAAGGCAGTATCGTTCGAAATAATATGGATCTTGATTTTGTTATCACTGAAGGTGATTCAGAGTTACCAATACATTATATCGGTAAAGATCCTATTCCAGATACATTTAACAACGAAATGGACGCAGAAGTCATTGTATCCGGAAAATTAGCGGATGATGGTGTCTTTAATGCAGAGCGAATCCAAGCAAAGTGTGCTTCCAAATATGAAGCAGACTATACCTCTAATTAATTAAAATATAGAAATGAAATAGATTATGGCCGATCTTGGAAACATTCTTTTATACTTTCTTTTTCCACTGAGTGTCTTTACGGCGCTCACTTCTTTGGCAGCGGGTATGACACGCCGCCAGGGTTTACTTGTGGCAGCTCGGAGAGGGGCATATAGCACATTTGGAGTCACCACGCTGTCCGTTTTGGCGCTCATATACCTTCTTGTGACCAGTGACTTTACAATTGAATATGTTGCCAGCAATACAAACAGAGCACTACCCTTATTCTACAAAATAGTGGCTTTATGGGCGGGACATAATGGCTCCCTTTTGCTGTGGACATGGATTATCACCATACTTATTGCCATTGTTGCTTATCAAAATCGGCACAAAAATAATGATTTGATGCCTTATGTCCTTTTTGTCATCTCGGGTACTATAGTATTTTTCTCAGTCTTAAACGTATTTATTGCCAACCCTTTTGATACACTTTATCAGGACTTGGGAAATCAGTTACAGGAGTTTGCAGTTGCCGATGGAAGAGGTTTAAATCCATTACTGCAGCATCCCGCCATGATCATCCATCCACCCATCCTTTTTATTGGGTATGTGGGGTCGGTAGTACCCTTTGCTTTTGCCATTGCAGCTCTCATCACTGGTAAACTTGGAGCGGGCTGGATACATACCACCCGGCGATGGGCTTTGACGACTTGGGGCTTTCTGGCTGTTGGGATCGTTTTAGGAGGTAAGTGGGCCTATGTAGAGCTAGGCTGGGGTGGTTATTGGGCCTGGGATCCGGTTGAAAACGCCTCACTTTTACCGTGGCTAACAGCCACTGCTTACTTGCACTCTGTAATGATTCAGGAGCGCAAGGGCATGCTTAAGGTATGGAATATGGCTTTGGTAATTTCGACTTACCTGCTATCCGTTTTTGGGACATTCTTAACTCGAAGTGGTATTGTCAGTTCTGTTCATGCTTTCGCCAACTCAGGTCTGGGACCGGCATTCGCCGTATTTCTTAGCTTGGCAACCATTTTTAGTGTCGGATTACTCTTGTATAGGCGTAAAGATCTTAAACCCGATGAGGAAATGGAGTCTCTTGTTTCCCGAGAGAGTGGTTTTTTATTTAATAACCTACTCTTTTTATTGGCTACCATAGCCGTACTCTGGGGAACTCTTTTTCCCGTGATAAGTGAATTATTTACAGGTGATCAAATCACAGTAGGACCTCCCTGGTTCAATAACATTATGATCCCAATCGGCCTGGCTTTATTGCTGCTGACTGGAGTTGGTCCCCTGTTGGCCTGGCGCCACACGTCAACTGAGACCTTAAAACGCAGTTTTGGTTGGCCCACACTTGGATCAATTGTACTTGTTGTGATTCTCTATCTATTTGGGATTAAGGATGGTTGGGCATTGGGTTCCTTCGCCATCTCTTTCTTCGTCATGTGGACAATTGTGGTAGAGTTTGTTAAGGGTGCGGGAGTACGAAGTAAAAATAGCGGTGAAAATTTCTTTAAAGCCATGTATATGCTTTCACGAAAAAATACCAGGCGCTATGGTGGTTACATCATTCATGCCGGGGTCGTGGTTCTTGTTCTCGGCTTTACTGGTAATGCCTTTAATTCTGAAACGAGAGCGGAAGTGGATGAGGGTGATGCTTTTTCTTTGGGGCCCTACACTTTCACAGCGAAAACGATAAATGCGGGTGAAAATGAAAACTATTCATGGCAAACACTTGATTTAGAGATGAGTAGGAATGGTGATCTTGTTACACTTCTGAATCCTGAAAAACGCTACTATTTTGCATCGGAACAACCCTCAACAGAAGTTGATATCTATTCAACGCTGAGGGAGGACATATATGTGGTTCTCTCTGGTATGAGCAATGATGGCGAGCGAGTTATTGTACAGATCTATCGCAATCCATTTGTAAAACTTGTCTGGATCGGTGCCTTTATTCTAGTCTTTGGGACCCTCTTTGCCATGATACCAAATTTACGTGAGAACAAAGCTGGGAGGGGAGCATGAGTTTTCTAGCTTACGCAGTTGGAGTCGTTTTCCTGGCTTGGGCAATTCTTCCTCTCTTTAAGAAAGATAGCTCCTGGGTCTCTATGTACATGGGGTTTGAGGAGCTTGAAGATAAGAAGCAGCGTGTCTATGGCAATATTGCTGATCTTGAGTTTGATTATGCAATGGGAAGACTCAGCGAAACTGACTTCACTACCATTAGACAATCCTTCATGAAGGAAGCGGGTCGTGTCATTCAGAGCATAGAGGAAAAGAAATCCTCCGAGCTGATGGCTAGAATTCAGAAAGATATTGGAAATAAACAGCCCAAAAAGAAATCTAAAAAAGAGGCGAAACCTATTTGTCCTAGCTGTGGAACAGAAAATTTAGCTGAGGCGAAATTCTGTATGAAATGCGGGGAGGGCTTATCATGAAAAAGATGACCTTCTTCATACTCACACTTTCAAGTATTGCGGTCCTTGCCGGTGATCTTAGAGTAAATATTATCAATGGAACCGCCAAATCGGCTGGAAAAGCAGATCAGGTTACACTGATGGATCTGTCATCTGGTATGACACCTATTGCATCTGAGTCCCAGGTGAATGGTTCCATTACATTCTCAGATGTGAATTCTGGTACGCAAAATCGCTACTTGATTCAGGTACAATATGATGGGGTCTCATATACTGAGTCGTTTACACCATCAACTGGTGTAGAAGCATGGGAAACTTCAGTAACGGTATATGAAAGAAGCGAGAACACTTCTGAGTTGGTAACGAGTATTCCTTACTACGCTGTATATGCATCAGAGAATGAACTGTACGTTCAGAAAAGATTGGTTATCGAGAACCATTCTAATCCTCCTGTAACCTATATGAAATCCCCAGGAATTGTGGGGGTTCATATTCCCGAGAACATCATTAGAATCGACCAAATAACGTTCAAGAGCAGCGACATGCCCTTAAAAACGCAGACTATCGATACGGAGACTGGGCAAGTTCTTCCCAATGCAATTAAGCCAGGTATGTCAGAGATAGACATCGCATATTATCTCCCTTACGAGGGAAATCAGGCAACGATCTCTGAGAAAATATACTATGATATAGATCATTTCCATGTATACACGCTCCCAACCACTTTACACATCAGCGCCCCAGGTCTTGTTAGTGAAGGCAAAGATTCAGAAAATGGATGGGCGAATCATGCCATCGATCAAGTCAAGGCCGGCACTACGATAGAATTCATGATCTCCGGACAGGGTATTACCGAGGCACAAGCACAGTCTCAGGCGCAGTCTCAGCAGGGTGGTGGAAGAATAGTGGTGGAGAATAGAATACCCATGAGCACAGAATTGGTGCTCTCAGGTGTACTTATCATGTTGATACTTCTGGCTCTTTTTATTTCAATCACTTCTCAAAGTGCGGACCTCAAGCAAGAATCCATAGGTATGTTAAAGGAGCAGAAAAAATCGCTTCTTAAACAATACTCACTTTCCAGCGATTCATCCCAAGAGCAGGATAAGATTCTAAATCAATTGTATTCAGTCTATAAAACTCTGGATCGGATCAAATAGCTTGGCAATAACCGCACTTCAACTCAAGGATGTATCAAAGGATTTCGGGCGCATTATTGCCCTGAGAAAGGTAGATCTTAGTGTTGAGGTAGGTGAGTTTGTAAGTATTCTGGGTAGGAATGGAGCGGGCAAGACTACTTTGCTCAATATCATTAGTGGAATTTCAAAACCTAGTAGTGGTGAAGTTCAACTTTTCGGTACAGATCCCTCCGATACAGCAAATAAATCCAAATTAGCGGTTATTTCTCATGAGATGTTTTTATATGCCAATCTGACAGCTCTAGAGAATCTAGAATATTATGCCAGCATCTATAATGTTCTCAATATACCGGAACGGATTGAATTCGTTCTGAACAGCGTTGAGCTAAAGCATCGACGTTTTGATCTGGTTGGCACCTTTTCAAGGGGGATGACTCAGAGACTGACCATTGCCCGTGCTCTGCTCCATGAACCTTCATTGCTATTATTGGACGAACCCTTCACAGGGCTGGATCAGCATGCCATTGGTATGTTGACCTCGCTCTTATTGGAGCAGAAACAAGAGGGGAGAACCATCCTCCTCACAACCCATGATCTACACACAGCGAGTGAACTATCCGATAGATATGTGATCATTGAGAAACATAGTGTCATGCAGGATGGTCCTATGTCAGAAACAACTCCCGAAGAGATCAGGAAAAAGTATTTCAGCGTCCAGCCTGCTGGAGTCCATCAATAATGCGCGCTGCACTTTCCATACTGAAAAAAGATCTCCGAATGGAATTCCGGTCCAAGGAAAGCATCCTGGCCATGTGGATATTCTCCTTATTGATCTTTGTGATATTTAATTTCACCTTTGAGGTATCTCGCCTTGTCATGCTTGAGATAGCCCCCGGTTTACTCTGGGTGGCTTTCATCTTTTCCGGGATGTTTGGGTTAAATCATTCATTTTCTGTGGAAAAAGAGAACGGGAATCTACGATCCATGGCTCTCATGCCTGTGGAGGGGGGTCAGATATATTTGGGTAAATTCCTTAGTGTCACCTTTATCATGGTGTTTTTTGAGATTCTCATATTTCCCATTTTCATAATATTTTATGATCTTCAACTCTCGGTCCAAATGTTCATGCTCATTCCAGTTATTTTGGCAGGGACGCTAGGATTTACCAGTCTAGGGACCATCCTTTCTGCGGTAGCAGTACACACCAGGAATCAGCAGATTCTACTCTCATTACTGCTCTGGCCTCTGGTTTCACCTATCGTCATTTGGTCAGTTAATCTCACAGGTGTAGTAATCAATGGTGAAATTACTGGCTCATTTTACCCCTTGCTTATTCGAGTGGGTGCCTTCGATGTCATTTTTTTCACTCTGGCATACATGCTCTTTGATTTCATCCTGGAGGATTAGGCTGAAATGTTTATCACCAACAATCAATATTAAAGGCAAATAAATGAGATCAAAAACTGACAAAATACTTCTGATCGTGCTTTTGGTGTCTTTCCTCACGAGCCTCTATCTGATCTTCGCATGGGCCCCACAGATAAAAGCCTCCAACACAGCAGAACAAATTGCTCAAAAGATATTTTATTATCATGTTCCCAGCGCCTGGTTGGGTTTTCTGGCCTTCTTTATCGTTTTTCTTGCCAGCGTGGCTTATTTGTGGAAACGGGATAGACGCTATGAGCTCATCAGTGTCGCTTCGGCGGAGATTGGTGTCCTGTTCATCACTCTGGTCCTGGTTACTGGTCCCATTTGGGCAAAGCCTGTCTGGGGCATATGGTGGACCTGGGATGCTCGTCTAACATCGTCGTTGATATTGTGGCTTATCTATGTGGCATTCCTCATGCTACGCCGGTATTTGCCAGATGGAAGCAAACGAGCAAATCTCTCGGCAGTTGTCGGTATCATTGGCTTTGTAGACGTTCCGATTGTCTACTATTCTATTCGTTGGTGGGAAACACAACACCCAAAGGCCGTCATGGCCAGTGGTGAGGGAAGTCTTGACGGTGATATGTTCATCGCCTTTATGTTCGCACTCGCTACTTTTACTTTATTGTATGCGTATCTGTTGAAAAAAAGATATCAGCTTCTCGTACTGGAAGATGCTGTTAATAAACAATTCAAGGAAATGGAGATCCTCTAAATGGATGCCTATATCTATCTTTTTCTAGCCTATTCGATCATCTGGTTAGGTATTTTTGGTTTCATGTGGTATGTAAATAAGAAAACTGACCGTTTAGAGCAGGATATGACGCTCTTGAAAGAAATGATCGAAGCGAAAAAGTAGGGGATATTATAATGTCTAAGAAGATCGTACACGTCGTTGGGACGGGGACTATCGGTGAACCATTAATCGGACTTCTGGCTGATTATAAATCCAATCTTGGAATTGATGAGATCACATTTCATAAACGGACACCATTGAGCAGCGAACATGCGAAGGTGGTTCGCCTGCTAAAACGTGGTGCCCGTCTGGTAACAGATAAAGAGGCTTTTGAAGGCTTTAAAGAAATTGGTTTGGATCCAGCTTTTTCAACGGTGGAAGCCATCGATCGGGCCTCTGTAGTTATCGATTGTACACCCAAAGGTGTGGGGCACAAAAATAAAGTTAAATACTACCATAATTTTGATCACAATACCCTGGGGTTTATTGCGCAGGGAAGCGAGACCGGTTTCGGCAAGCCCTACGCACGCGGTATCAATGACAGCGCCCTAAAACAGGGTGAAGATAGATTCCTCCAGGTTGTTTCCTGTAATACGCATAATCTTTCATCTCTCGTGAAAACGATCGGACTCCATAACGGTGATCCAGACAATTTGCTGGATGGTCGATTTGTCATGATTCGACGCGCAAATGATCTGAGTCAGGCTAATGATTTCATCCCCGCACCTGAGGTGGGAGCACATGCATCAGAGAGATATGGTACCCATCATGCTAAAGATGCTGCGAATCTTTTTAAAACTCTGGGATATGACCTCAACATCTTTTCTTCCGCAATGAAACTGAATACGCAATATATGCATGTCATTCATTTCAATCTGAAAATGAAAGAAGCTCTGACAATGCCAAAACTTCTTGATATCCTGAAAGCCAATCCACTTATAGCCCTGACGGAAAAGAAATTAGCCAGTCAGGTGTTCTCATTTGGACGAGATCATGGTCATTTTGGACGAATCCTCAATCAGACGGTGATTTCTACTCCTAGTCTCCATCTCATCGATGGGGGAAAAGAGCTCGCTGGATTTTGTTTTACCCCCCAAGATGGGAATTCACTTCTCAGTTCAATCTCAGCTGCGACCTGGTTTATGTACCCCAACTCTTATGAGCAAAAGATCCAGTCCTTGGCAGATTGGTTTTTTGATGAAGTTTAGGTCATTTCAGACCGATCTTTTGTACTAATATGATGATTCCATCAACCCGAAAATTGGAATCGGTCAACAAATATGCTTTCGGTTAAATCATTCACGCAGACAGTCCAGTCTAATTCCTGGTTTAAACCAGATTTAAAAATTCTATGTGCCTGTTCTGGAGGGCTCGATTCGAGTGTTCTTCTGCATTTACTCACGTCGTTACCACAAGTGGAGATCAGCATAATTCATCTTAATCATGAATTGAGGGGGCAGGATAGTATCTCCGATATGAATTTTGTTATGGATCTTGGAAAGTTGTATGATTTGCCCGTTTTTACTGTGTCACAAAATATTGAACGTCATGCTGCAGAGAACGATCTGAGTCTTGAAGAAGCAGGGAGCATTCGTCGGAAGAGTTTCTTTCTCGACACCCTGGAGAAACTGGGATATGATGTTGTGGCAAGCGCTCAACACGCGGATGATCAGATCGAAACCATACTGATGAATCTTTACACTGGTACCGGAATTCGTGGATTGACTGGCATCAGTCAGGAGTGGCAGAATATCGTGCGACCCCTTTTATCTTTTTCTCGAGCTGAGATCAAGGAATATGCACAGGGAAATCAATTGCAATACCGTCATGATAAGACGAATGCTGAGACCAAATTTCTCCGGAATAATATCCGGGCCGAATTGATCCCCGCCATGCAGAGTTTATCCGATTCGAAAATTCGCCCACTGATTCAGCAAATTGTGGATCATGGGACGAGACTCAATGACAGGGTGATGAGGAGTGTGGAACATAATGATAATAATGTAATTAGCACACATTCAGGAGCAAAAATATCACTAGGATTGGAGAAGCTCCCCGACTACTTTTCGCCGATTCAGAAGCCGATTTTTGACAGAGCTTTTCAAGCGATTTCCTCACGGACACAGGGCTTGTCCGAAGCACACTTCATCGAACTAAAATCACTATTCAGTTCAGATAATATTGGTAAAGAGATTCAGTTACCAGCCTCAATTACCGCTTATCGTGATAGATGCAGCATAAGCTTTCTCACAAAAGAATATTATATGTGGAGGAGCAGGAACCTATCCCTTGTGGATAGCGAGACTTGCCCATTCATGGGGATTGATCTTCATGATCATCCCATACATGATCATGTTCGAGATCCATACTATTTCTGGCTGGTCGAGCCTGAGGATAATTACACACTGAGAATGAACGGAGAGGGTGACAGGATGCTTATTGATGGGACAGGAAAGACACTGTCCGTGAATCAGATCCTGCAAGAAGCCCATATAGCGCCCTCGATGAAACGTTTCTTTCCCGTAATGGAAAATGAGCAGGAGATTGTCTGGATCCCAGGGATTCGAACCTCGTTTTCCGCAATGGTTGATATTGCTAGTATCGATAAGAATGAAGTTAAGCACTGTATTAAAGTTCAATTTGATGAAGGAACTTTTGAATGAGAACAAGAAAAGTTGAGAACATGGGAAAGTATACTGGCCAAAATCTTGAGGAATTGATTACTCAGGAAGAAATTGAAGCCAGGATCCAGGAACTCGCTGATCAAATATCCAAAGATTATGCCGGCCAGGTACCGATTCTGATTGGTGTATTGAATGGATCCGTATTTTTTCTCGCCGACTTGGCAAAACGGTTAGAGATTGAATGCGAGCTCGATTTTATTAAAGTATCCTCCTATCATTCTGGAACACAATCCTCAGGTACGGTACGCCTGTTGAAGGATATAAGTTGTATTGTTACAGACAGAGATGTCATAATTGTTGAGGATATTATCGATAGCGGTTTGACCGCACGATTCCTGAAGCACCGATTGCTAGAGAATGGACCAAACTCAGTTGCCTTTGTCTCCCTCTTACTTAAACCTGATTGCTTGAAACTTGATTTTACAGCAGACTATGTAGGGTTTGAAGTTGAAGACAGGTTTCTCGTGGGTTATGGATTGGATCTAGATCAGAAATTCAGGAACTTACCCTCCATATGGGCATTTCCAAAAGACATGAAATTATAAAAGGTTATTAATGAATACAGAGAATAAAGAACCACGTCAGCCAGACCAACAGAACAAAAGAAGAAATCCTAATTCTAGAAATAGGAATAGACCACCAAGAAAACCATACAATAAAGCGTCGGCACAAGGTAAAGATCCCAAGAGCAATGAGAAAACTCCGGCAAAAAAATCTACAAATATCAGAATCACTCGCCCATCTGAGGGGAATGAAAATTGGCAAAAGGGGCTTAAGACGACTCTTCTTTGGGTAACCATCCTCATTTCTGTCTTTTTCTTCGCCCAAATATTGAATACAGATTCTGAACCTCTCAGGAAAATCGGATACACTGAATACCGTGATCTCCTGGAATCAGGGAAGATTAAATCCGCACTATTAATAAATAATCATTTCAATGGTGAATTAAAGCATCCTGAATTCACAACTATCAACGGGGTTGAGACTGAATATACCAAATTTTGGGTTGTTCTTTCTCCAGTAATTGATAGCGAAGTATTAGGCGAGTGGGACGCTCAGGGAATCGAATATGAATTCCAGGATGAAACAAGAGATTGGGTGGACTATCTGTTCCAGATTTTGCCCTGGATTCTCATCATCTTTTTCTGGTTTTTCATTATGCGTAGAATGCAATCCGGTGGTGGAACCAAGGGCATATTTTCCTTTGGTAAAAGTCGTGCAAAAGCCATTGACCAGGAAAAACCTATGATGACCTTTAAGGATGTTGCAGGCTGCGAAGAAGCAAAAGAAGAATTGCGCGAGATCGTTCAGTTCCTGAAACATCCAGAACGATTTCAGAGATTAGGTGGAAGAATTCCAAAGGGTGCTCTGCTAGTGGGACCTCCGGGAACTGGAAAAACATTACTTGCCCGGGCTGTCGCCGGTGAAGCAGCTGTCCCTTTCTATAGTCTTAGTGGCGCTGATTTTGTTGAAATGTTTGTTGGCGTTGGTGCTAGTCGTGTGCGCGACCTATTTGAGCAGAGTAAGAAAAGTTCACCCTGTATTATTTTTATAGATGAGCTCGATGCAGTGGGAAGGCAACGTGGCGCCGGTTTAGGTGGTGGTCATGATGAGCGTGAGCAAACCCTTAATGCCCTTCTCGTCGAAATGGATGGTTTTGAAACCACAGACAATATTATCCTTCTCGCGGCAACAAATAGACCCGATGTTTTGGATTCAGCCTTACTGAGGCCTGGTCGGTTTGATAGACAGATCATGGTGGACATACCAGACGTACGAGGTAGGGAAGCCATCTTGAAAGTACATTCAAAGGATATTCCGCTTGCTCGGAATGTTCGATTGGATATCATCGCAAAAGGCACGCCGGGAATGTCGGGTGCAGATCTGGCAAATCTGATGAACGAAGGAGCTTTGATTGCTGCCAAGCGTAAAAAGCAGCGTGTCGAAATGATCGATATTGAGAATGCCAAGGACAAGGTGATGATGGGCACAGAACGCCGGAGCATGGTCATTAATGAAAAAGAGAAAAGGACGACTGCTGTCCATGAAGCTGGACACGCTCTTGTGGCACGCTATACAGAAGGAACCGATCCTGTCCATAGAGTGACCATCATTCCACGAGGAAGAGCCCTTGGTTTGACTGCCCAGTTACCAGTGGGTGATCGATATAACTATTCCCGAGAATATATGGAAGGTATGATGGCGATCCTCATGGGTGGCCGTGTGGCTGAGCAAGTGGTCCTGAATCAGATGACCACAGGTGCAGGCAATGATATTGAACGTGCCACAGTACTTGCCCGTAAAATGGTCACTGAATGGGGTATGAGTGATAAGATGGGCCCCATGACCTATGGACAGAAGAAGGATGAGATCTTCATAGGTCGAGATCTTGGGATGCATCGTGATTTTAGTGAAGACATGGCCAAGAAGATTGATGCAGAGGTTCGCAGTATCGTTGATGTGGCTTACAAAAGCGCAAAAGCTATCGTGATTAAGTATAAGGACAAACTTCTAGAGGTATCAGAAGTACTCCTCGATAAGGAAAGTCTTGATGGGATTCAGTTGGATCGGATTCTTGGAATCCATCAGGAAGCTGAACCGAAGGGAAAGAATCCTCAGAGCGATTCGAGAAATCGTTCTAGAACCAGACCACCACGCAGAAACCAGGAAAACAGATCGGCCCAGAGCTCACAAGCTGATACACAAGCAGAACGTACAAAGGAACAACCGCCTCGTCGGGATCAGCAAGCGGAATCTTCCAAGAATGAGCGGGTTGAAACGAAACCGGAGAACAAAGAAGAACGGCCTCCTCGTCGGGATCAGCAAGCGGAATCTTCCAAGAATGAGCGGGTTGAAAAGAAACCGGAGAACAAAGAAGAACGACCTCCTCGCCGAGCTCAGCAAAGGAAATCTACCGAGAATGAGCAGGTTGAAAAGAAACCGGAGAACAAAGAGGAAAGGCCTCCTCAGGAGCAGCTACCTCTAGATACACATAAAGAATAGAATTCTGAAAAGCTATTCCATTGACAGATAGGAGTCAAATGCCTGCAGAAAAAGGAATAGACTGGGTCATTAATGGCCAAACCTCAAACTTCAAAATTCCCATGCTCATGGGAATTTTGAATATTACCCCTGATTCATTCAGCGATGGGGGGGCTTATCTGGATTCCGGTAAGGCCTTAGCCCATGCGCAGCAGATGGTTCAAGCAGGTGCTACAATTATAGATGTGGGCGGGGAGTCAACTCGACCCGGCTCCGCACTGGTTAGCCTGGATGAAGAACTAAAGAGAGTGATACCCATCATTCGAAAATTATCTACAGACATAGATTGCCTCATATCCATAGATACACAAAAATCTGAGGTTGCAGAAGCGGCGATACTGAATGGAGCACACATTATTAATGATGTTTCTGCAGGTAGAAGTGATGCATCCATGATGAATGTGGCATCAAAGACAAGGGCGATCTATGTCATGATGCATATGCAGGGCACGCCCGAGTCCATGCAAGAGGCTCCGCACTATGGAAATGTTGTTTCAGAAATAAAGGAATTCTTTAGAAAACAAATAGAACATGCTGTGAGTCAGGGTATTAATCGATCTCAAATTGTCCTTGATCCAGGTATTGGCTTTGGAAAAACGCTGGAGAATAATCTGGAAATATTAGCCAATATTCAAGAGTTTCATAGTCTTGGATGCCCACTACTCCTTGGCGCAAGTCGCAAGTCATTTATCGATATGCTGCATAGGTCTGGTTCAAGTGAGCGCATAGGGGGATCACTGGCTGCAGTCCTGTCTGCATATCGGCAAAATGTCCAGATATATAGAGTACACGATGTATTTGAGACAGCGCAAGCGCTAAATATCTTCACTGCCATTCAAAAACATTTGGATTAACTTGGTAAGATGCAGGATAAAAAGAATATTCTATTAATAGTTTTGGGAGTACTGGCTGCCGCAGTAACTATTTATTTTTGGCGTTTCGAGCTATTCTCCATTGCATTTCTTTCGGTACGGGTCTATGATGTAGTCGATGTCCTGGCTGTAGCCTTTGTTTTGTACTCACTTTACAAGGTATTTAAGGGAACACGCGCGGCTCAGCTGCTCTCAGGAATTCTCATACTCATATTGCTTTCAGTCATCGTCCGCTGGGCAGAATTGCATGGCATGTCTTGGCTATTAGCCAATCTGTCTACCGTATGGGTTATCGCCATGGTGATTCTCTTTCAACCGGAGTTACGAAGAATCCTGATCTATTTAGGACAAAACCCATTTGTACGTTACATCTTTCGGGTGAAGAACCTCGAGGTGGTTGAAGAGGTCGTTGAGGCGATCATGACTTGCAGGGAACGCAAATGGGGCATGCTCCTGGTAATGGAAGCAGAGGTTGGTCTCAAGGGCATAAAGGAAAAATCCACACCAATAAATGCACGAGTTTCAGCTGCACTTCTGGTTTCCATATTTAATCCGACTTCACCGCTTCACGATGGAGCAGTAATCATTAATCACGAAGTGATCGATGCTGCAAAATGCATTCTTCCTCTCTCCGAGGAAGCGCAGGGTACGCGCATGAAGCTCGGGACTCGCCATCTTGCAGCTCTAGGACTCTCAGAAGAGACAGACGCCCATATACTGGTCGTTTCGGAGGAAACCGGCACAGTATCATATGTAAACAATGGTATCATGAAACGGGGTCTCGATGAGATTCAATTGCGTAAACTATTAAATAACCTCATTATTTAAAATGAGACACGTATTGTTAGGGAGTCTCATCCTTGGCTCCTTTCTATCTGGGCTTCTTGCTTCAACAAGTATTTCACAAATAAGTGAGACGACCCCGGGAAACTTTCAATGGACGATCCAAACACCGAGTACCGATCAGATCTCCTTCACAAAAACCGGTATTGAATTTAAAGGCTGGAATTCGACCATTAACAATTACGGCTTTACCGTTCCCGTTATTTCAAAACTTGTCTATACCGAATCGAATCCGCCCCAGATCAATGTGAAACTTGGCAATTTACGTGTTCTCAGAAGCACCCACAGTGTTGAAACGGTTCAGGAGCACTCCAAAGGTGCAGATTTTACGGCAGTTTCCTTAAGTGAGACTTCCGTTGATAATTTAGTCTCGACTAAATTGATCAGGCAGGAAGCGGGTCGCCAACTCTGGGCAGTTAATGTTATGGGGGTCCGTCCAGATCCCAACATGGATCAGGTGAGCGTTCCTCAGGGCCTCTCAATAAGGATAAGTACGGACCTTCAATCATTTACGGGGATACCACGAAATAGTCTCTACCTGAATGAGTTCCGAGAGACAAACATTAATACTATCAATTCGATATCAGCCTCTGATGGTCTCGGAACGGGGAAATTGAAAATTCAAATCCTTGAAGATGGGATATACAGAATCCCTTATCGTTTACTCACTGAGCTGCCTGACTTCCCAGGCGATCCTATAAAGAGTCGATCCATCAAACTTGTAAACAAGGGTAAAGAGCAAGCTATTTATGTCTCAGATGGAGGAGATGGCACCTTTTGGTTATTCCGGAAGTTTCGGACAGTCATTCCGGAAAGTTTCGGACACCCTGTTCGCCCCTGTTCAGGTCGAGCTAGTTTAAGGCGGGGTGTCCGAGAGACCTACCCTGTTTTTGAG
>Ga0075113_1000029_pt1 | contig 58536 bp, 68 predicted proteins | sample AntAceMetag02UKA_FD_69788 | JGI IMG/M metagenome (GOLD analysis project Ga0075113, IMG submission 69788) | Saline lake microbial communities from Ace Lake, Antarctica - Antarctic Ace Lake Metagenome 02UKA | ecosystem: Environmental > Aquatic > Non-marine Saline and Alkaline > Saline | place...
TTTCGATTCCTAACGTAAAGCAAATAAATTTGCTTTACTGTGGGAGAATTAAAATTTTACAAAAAAAAATCCCAAAAGGGATTTTTGTAAAATCTTGTCCTCCCACTAGGAATCGAACCTAGATCTAAAGATTAGAAGTCTTTTGTTCTATCCGTTGAACTATGGAAGGGTGGTATTTTTTCAATTTATTTTAAAGAAATTGATTTATATATAATACTAGATTTCTGATTTTTTTCAAGATGTAAAGTAATTTAGCTTATTATTATTGTTGTTTTTTATTTTCAATAATATATATTTAAAATATATGGGAAAAAAAGAATATTTTGATGGTGAAAAAAAAGTTAAGTTTTTAATAAAAGGGATTAAAACTAAAAAGGAAATATTAAATGTTTTTGAAGAAACGTATAATTTTCCTTTTTATAATAATTTATTTGAAAAAATAAAAAATAAGGAACAATTAAATTTGAAAGAAAAAGAGTGTGTTGACGTATGTATTAAAAAAATTATTAAAAGAAAAAAATGAAATATAGAAAAAGATAAAGATAAAATTGATGCAGATCTTTTTAAATCTTTAAAATTTTATTCAGAAGAAGGTTATAAAGGTTCTTCTTTATATTAAATAAAAAACAACAATTTAAATTGTTGTTTTTTGTTTTGTTAAATTTTAAATTATTCTTCAATTGTCATTCCTTCTCTGATTTTCTTTAAAATTTCATTTTTGAATTTTGTGTTTTCTTTCAATCAATTTCTGGTTTTATCATATCCAACACCCATTTTTTCTTCACCATATCAATATGTTGCTTTCTTTTTTTCTATAATTCCAAATTTTTCTCCAAGAGCTAGAATTTCTCCTTCTTGTGAAATACCTTCATTATAAATTAAATCGAATTCAGTCATTTTAAATGGAGGAGCAACTTTATTTTTTACAATTTTAACCCTATGTCTACCACCAACAACTTCATCTCCTTTCTTGATTTGAGCAATTCTTCTAATATCAATTCTTACAGAAGAATAAAATTTAAGAGCATTACCTCCAGTTGTTGTTTCTGGAGAACCAAACATTACTCCAATTTTCATTCTAATTTGATTAATGAAAATCACTACAGTTTTAGAATTTGCAACAATAGCTGTTAATTTTCTTAAAGCTTGAGACATTAATCTTGCTTGTTTTCCAACATGGTAATCTCCCATGTTTCCTTCGATCTCATCCCTAGGAGTTAGTGCTGCAACCGAATCAATTACAATAACATCCATTTTTCCACTTCTTACAAGTGAATCAACAATATCTAAAGCTTGTTCACCAGAGTTTGGTTGAGATACAAGTAATTCATCTGTTTTAACACCAAGTTTTTTAGCATATACAGGATCTAATGCATGTTCTGCATCAACAAAAGCTGCAATACCATCTTTTTTTTGTGCTTCTGCAATTATATGTAAAGCTAAAGTTGTTTTACCAGAAGATTCTGGTCCATATATTTCAATAACTCTTCCTCTGGGTACTCCTCCTATGCCTAAAGCATTGTCTATTCCAATAGAACTGGTTGAAATTGAATCAACATCAACTTTGGAAATATCTCCTAATTTTATTATAGAATCTTCTCCAAATTTATCTTGAATTTCATTAATAGCAGCATCCACTTCTTTCATCTTTGTTTCTTTTTTTGAAGTTCCTTTTATTTTATCTTTTTTTATCTTTTTTTCTTCAGTCATAATTTAATTTTATCACTTATTAATAATTATAATTGTAACATTTTTTATGTTAAGATTTAAGTATGAAATCTTTTAAAAAATTATTATTTATTATTGTATTTATATCTTTTAATTTTCAATTTATTTATGCAAATGAAATAAATATAGAAAATAAAAATATAGAAATGAGACTTATAGAAAAAAATGAAGAGGTTATAATGAAAGGACCGATGTCATTACCTCCGAGTAAAGAAGAAGTGGAATTTTTAGTAAAAAGACATGAAGAAGTAATTAATAAAAGTTTTTTTTTAAAGATATGAGAAAAGATATCTAATTTTTTTGGTGGAATATTTTCTTAGATTTGATTTATTATAAAAATATTGTTAATATTTTTATATGCGAAAAGCGATGATAAATTATTATTATTATTATTATTATTATTATTATTATTTCCAGTATTAAGTTGGTTTAGTTTTTTGTTATTAATTAAAACCAGTTGAAAGCTGGTTTTTTAAATTTAAATTTTAAAGTATGAAAAAAATATTAATTATAGGGTATGGTAATTTTGGTAAATTGATGGCTGATAAATTATCGCCATTTTTGGAAGTTTTTATATATAATCGTAGTGAAATTACAAGTAATTTAGAAAATGGAATTAAGATTATAAAAAAAGAGGAAGTGAAGGAAATGGATTATATAATTTTTGGGGTTCCAGTTCAGTTTATGAAAGATTCTGTTTCGGAATTTAAAGAATTAATTTCTGAAAAAACTATTATTTTAGATGTATCTTCTGTGAAGGTTTTTCCATTAGAAATTTTAAAAGAAAATTTTGTGAATAATCAAGTTATTGGGACTCATCCTTTGTTTGGACCAGAATCAATAGCTAAAAAAATTCCTGATTTGAAAGTTGTTATTAGTAATATCTCTGGAAAGGAAGAGGTTATCAAAGAAATAAGTCATTTTATAGAAAATAAATTAGATTTTAGGGTTGTAGAAATGACAGCTGAGGAGCATGATAAACAAATGGCAAAAGTTCAAGCCTTAAGTCATTTTATAGGTTTTGCTTTGAGAGGTTTTGACCTAACTGAAGATTTGGAATTAAAAACTTTAGCATATAGAAGGATGTGTGCCTTATATGAGAATGTTTTAAATGATACTGATGATTTATTTAAAACTATTCAAAATTTTAATCCTTATGCAAAAGAAATGAGGAATAATTTTATAGAACATTTGTCAAAAATTGATAAAGAATTAAATTAATAACTGTGATAATATAATAAAATATGTTTAAGATATTTAAGAAAAAAAATACTGTAAAAATAATTACAGATGAGAGTAGAATTAAAGAGGTTGTTGAAAGAGGAGTTGAAAAAATATTTCCAAATGATAATTTTTTAACAAAGAAATTAAAAGAAGGAAAACGTTTAAAAATTTATATGGGGATTGATCCAACGGGTCCAACTTTACATATGGGTCATATGGTTATTTTACGAAAATTACAACAATTACAAAAAATGGGACATGAAATCGTTTTGTTAATTGGAGATTTTACTGCAAGAATTGGTGATCCAGACAAAAAAGATGTTAGAAAACAATTAACTCATAAAGAGATTTTAGATAATGCTAGACTGTATAAGTCTCAATCCTCTGTGTTCTTAGATTTTAACGGAAGCAATCCTGCTGATTTAGTTTATAACAATGATTGGCTTGGCAAATTGAATTTTGCTGATGTTTTAGATTTATCTTCAAAAATGTCTGTTCAACAAATGCTAGAGAGAGATATGTTTAAAAGAAGAATTAAAGAAGAAAGACCTATTTATATTCATGAATTTATGTATCCTTTAATGCAAGGATATGATTCTGTGGCTATGGAAGTTGATGGTGAAGTTGGTGGGAACGATCAAACTTTTAATATGATGGCTGGGAGACATTTACTTAAGGAATATAAAAATAAAGAAAAATTCGTGATTCCTATGAAACTTTTAGTAGATTCTTCTGGAGATAAAATGGGAAAAACTACAGGAAACATGCTTTCTTTTATAGATTCTGCTGATGAAAAATTTGGAAAAGTAATGTCTTGGACAGACGGAATGATTTTATCTGGTTTTGAACTTTTAACTGCTATTGATTTAGGTGAAGTTCAAAATAGGTTGGATTCAGATGAAAATCCAAAAAATATAAAAAGGGATTTGGCTTTAGATATTGTGGAATTTTATCATTCTAAAGAAGATGCGGAATCATCTATGGAAAATTGAGAAACTCAATTTTCAAGAAAAGAAGTTCCTGATAATTTAAAAGAATTTGAATTTGAAGTTGGAATTAAAATTTTAGAAGTTTTAAATGGATCTAGTTTAATTTCTTCAAATAAAGAGGGAAGAAGAAAAATAGATGAAAGGGCAGTTCAAATTGATGGAGAAAAAATAGATGATTATTATTTTGAATTAAATTCTGGAGAGTTTATTTTAAAACTTGGAAAGAAAATGATTAAAGTTTTAGTTAAATAATAATATATTTTATAGAGGACCCTAGAGAGCCCTCTGTAGGGCTCTCTATTCTTTTATTATTGTAAATTAAATAGCATGTTGTATAATTACGATAATAAAAGAGCTTGAGAAAGTTTTTGTTTAAATGTAAAAAGATGATAATTTTTACTGGCTGAATTTAAATTAAATTTTTCTTAAAGAAGTAGAGTGGCACCGCGGTTTATAATCGTCTCTACAAATCTTAACAAGATATTTGTGGAGATTTTTTTGCAAATAAATTTAATTTAAAAAATATGGAAAAAGATATAATAAAAAATATAGTAATATTGATATTGAGTATAGGTGTATTTCTGTTAGGTTATATAGTTTTTTTTGAAAAAGTTGAAAATAATGATATTTTTGATAATAATATTAAATGTTCAAAATACATAGAATCTGAAAAAGAAAAAATAAATAATTCTGATATAAATAATTTATATAATAAAAATATTGAACAAGTTTTTTATAGTCCAAAACTCAATTCTTGTATTTCTGCTATTTATAAAGATGGTTATATTTATGGAACTTATGAATATATTTTGGAAAATATTTTAACTGGAGAAAAAGTATTTTATCAAAAGTATATTAGAATAAAGGGAGAATCTTCAGAAGAATTAAAAAATATTGAAATGAAGAGAAAAAAATTTGAAGATAAAATTAAAGAATTAAAAGAAGAATAAAATTATGAAAAGAATAATGATAAAAGAGCTTTCTGAAAAGAAAGGTGAAGAGGTTAAAATTAAAGGATGGGTGGATACAGTTAGATTTCAAGGAAAGATGGCTTTTTTTGATTTTCGTGATGTATCAGGAAAAGTTCAGGGGATTATTTTTGGTAAACCTGAAGTTTTGGAATCGGCTAAAGAATTAAGATCTGAATGGATTGTTGAAGTAAGTGGAGTTATTAATGAAAGACCTGAAAAAAATAGAAATGCTGATATTTTAAATGGTGATGTTGAAATTGAAGTAACAGGAATTGAAGTTTTGAATCAAGCAGAAATACCTTTTGATTTAAATGAAGATTTAAATTTGGATGTTAGTTTAGATAATAGGCCATATGTATTAAAAAATGAGAAAAATAGAGCTATCTTTAAAGTTCAATCTGAAATCGTAAAAGGATTTAGAAATACTTTGGATAATTTTGGATTTACTGAATTTCAAGCTCCAAAAATTGTTGGTGGTGATGCGGAAGGAGGGGCAGAGGTTTATCATTTAGAATATTTTAAAAATACTGCTAGTTTAGCAACTTCTCCTCAATTATATAAACAAATTATGGTTGGAGTTTTTGAAAGAGTTTATTCTGTTGGTAATGTTTTTAGAGCCGAAAAACATTCAACATCTAGACATTTAAATGAGTACTCTTCTTTAGATTTTGAGATGGGATTTATTAAAGACCATTCTGATGTTATGGATATGTTTGCTGATGTTATGAGAGGGATTAAAAAAACAGTTGAAGAAAATGCAAGTGAAGAGCTTAAATTTTTAAATGCTGAAGAAATTTTAATTCCAGAAGAAATTCCAACAATGAAACTATCTGAAGCTCAAGTTTTATTAGAAGAAAAATTAGGATTTGAAAATGTAGTGGGAGAACCTGATTTGGAACCAGAGCACGAAAGAGCTTTATGTGATTATGCTAAAAAAGAATTAAACTCAGATTTAATTTTTGTAACTCATTATCCAGTTTCAAAAAGACCATTTTATACTTATGAAGATGAAAATGAAAAAGGATTTACTAAATCATTTGATGCTTTATTTAAAGGGGTAGAAATTGTTTCAGGAGGTCAAAGAAGACACGATTATGAAAATTTAATTGAAGGAATGAAAATGAAAGGATTAAATCCTGATGATTTTGAATTTTATTTGCAAGCCTTTAAAACTGGAATTCCACCTCATGGAGGAATTGGTTTAGGTTTAGAAAGAATTACTCAGAAAATTTTAGGTTTGAATAATGTTAAAGAGGCGGCGCTATTCCCAAGAGAAATTAATAGAATTGATACATTATTAAATAAATAGAAAAATATGAGTTTAAAAATTGGAATTGTAGGGTTGCCCAATGTTGGAAAATCGACATTATTTAATGCTTTAACTAGAAATGAAGTGGATGCTGAAAATTATCCTTTTTGTACAATAGATCCTTCTGTTGGGGTTGTTCCTATGCCGGATACTAGATTGGATAGATTAGCTGAAATGGCTAGTACAGAAAAGAAAATAAATGCAGTAGTAGAATTTGTAGATATTGCTGGTTTGGTTAAAGGTGCTTCAAAAGGGGAAGGTCTTGGTAATAAATTTTTAGCTAATATTAGAGATGTTGATGCTATTTTGCATGTAGCAAGAATTTTTAATGATCCTGAAATTATTCATGTTGAAGGAAGAACTGATCCTCTTACAGATATTCAAATTATTAATTTAGAATTAATTGAAGCTGATAAGCAAGTAGTTGTTAAAAGAAGAGAATCAAACATGAAAGATTTGAGGAGAAATGACAAAAAAGCTTTAGTGGTGGATTCTGTTTTAAATAAAGTAGAAGAATATTTAAATAAAGAAAAATTTGTTTCTCAATTTTTAGAAGAGTTTTCTGATGAGGAAATGATTGAACTTAAAAAATTACAATTTTTAACAGCTAAAAAAGTTTTATATGCTTTAAATAAAGATTCTGTTGGCGAAAATGTTGATTCTCAAGATGATAATATTTGAGACGATTTAATGGATTATTTTAGAGAAAGTAATGCTTTTTGAGTTGTTGTTGACGGTAAGACAGAACAAGAATTAAATGAATTTGAGGCTGATGAAAAAGTTTTATATAGAGAAGAGTTAGGTTCTGATCTGGATGATATTTCTATTTTAATTAAAAAATCATATGATCTTTTAGGTTTGATTTCATATTTTACAGTTGGTGTAAAAGAAACCAGAGCTTGAACTGTTAAAAAAGATTCAACCGCTCCTGTAGCTGGAGCTGCTATTCATAATGATTTTACTAATAAATTTATTAGAGCTGAAGTTATTTCTGCCAATGAATTGTTATCTTTCGGTGGTAAAAAAGAGGCGAAAGAAAAAGGTAAAATGAGAATGGAAGGTAAGGAATATCTTGTTCAGGACGGTGATGTAATTGAATTTCATATTTAAAAAGTTTAAATATGAAATTAAAATTATATTAAATTTTTAAAAACTAGCATTTGCTAGTTTTTTTATTTCTTATTTCTTTTTAATTAAATAATTTGTAAGAGCGTTGATTAATTCTGTAGAGTCTATAAACCGTCCTTCTTTAGTTGAACCTAATACAATGATAATATATTTTTTATTATTAATTTCATATATTAAAGATAAACTTCCATCTTTTTCATCTGTTCAGCCTGTTTTTGAAAAGATTATATTAGGTGTTGTGGAAATTAATGGATTAGTGTTTTCTAGTTTATGGCAGAAAATATTTGAACATATTTCTTTTTTTGGAACTGTTACATTTTGTATAAAAACTGGGTAATTTTTGTAAAAAAATTTAACTAATTTGAAAATATCAGAAGATGAAGAATAAGATCCGTTAATGTTACTTTTTTCATCAAGACCTGTAGGGGAGAAGAAAATAGTAGATTTCATATTAAGATCATCTGCTAATTTATTCATTTTTTCTAAAAAATAATTATAATTTTCTATTCTATTTTCATTATTATAGGCAACAGATAAAGCTATATCATTTGAAGATGTTATGAACATTAACTCTAAAGCTTTATTAAAATCAAATATTTCATTTGGAATTAAATTATTGTAACTACTAGTATAAGTTATAAATTCTCTTTTGATTTGAAGTTTCTTGTTATTAGTATTATTTTTTAAAGCTATAGCTGTGGTAGCGATTTTTGTTAAAGAAGCTATTCCTAATTTTTTATCTGGGTTTTTTTGAAAAATTATTTCTTCGCTATCTATATCTGCTACAAAAAATGATTCAGCTTTTAAATTTAATTTATTTGTTATTTCTGTTTTAATGCTTTTATTGAATTTTATTTTTTTTTCAATTAATTCTTTTTCAATTAATTCTTTAGCCAATAAATCAACTTCTTTTTTATTATTTTTATTATTTTTTATAATAAAAAAACCTGAAGAAATTGAAATTCCTAATAATATAAATAAAATATATGTGATAATTGTTTTCCAAGAAGCTTTCATGTTTTTATTTTTCTTTGTTGTTTAATTCTGAAACTGTATTTGAATTATCTTTTTTTTCAGAATCCATTTTATTTTCAGGTAATTTTATATCTTCTTCTTTTTCTATTTCATCTAATTTATTAACAACCTTTTCGAAAGCAGGTAACTCTTCTTTAGTTGTAATTCCTAAATATCTCATTAAATCTGTTGTTTTTAAATAAGTAATTTTTCCGTTTATATTTCTTTTTTCAATAAGGCCTCTGATTAAGAGATTTCTTAAAATATAAGAAGAATTTACTCCTCTGATTTGTTCTATTTCAGTTTTTGATATTGGTCCTTTGTATAAAACAATAGAAAGTGTTTCTAATGCAGAAGATGAAAGTTCTCCAAATTGTTCCTCAGCTTTAATCTGATTAATAAGTTTTGAATATTCTTTATTCGTAGTTAATAAATATTTTCCTTCGTTCTCTATTATAGTTAATGAAGAAGTTTCTTCTAATCTTTTTTTTAATAATTTAATAGAAGATTTAATTAAAGATTCTTTTTTCAGTAAAGCTTTTTTTAATACAGAGAGACTAATTTCTTCTCCTCTGTAAAATAAAATAGATTCAATTTGTTTTTCTAAATCCATTTTATTGTCATCATCTTTGTTTGAAAAACCGAACATAATTTAAGTATTATAACATAGCGAAGTAAGAGTTGAAAACATAAAACTAATTCTTCGTTTTATGTTTTTAACCGAATGAGCTGATGTTATATAAACTTCTATAATGTTTTTTTCTTGCAAATTAAATAAAATTTGATATTATTCTTTTTATCCAGTTTATTCGGGCCTGTAGCTCATCTGGCTAGAGCGCCTCACTTGCACTGAGGAGGTGGCAGGTTCAAGTCCTGTCAGGTCCACCAAGAAATAAAAATAAGATTTAAAATCTTATTTTTTTATTTTTAAATTTTGCATATAAACTGTATTATGATAAAATATTTAAGTTTAAAAACATGCGTCTGTGGCAGAGTGGTCAATTGCATCAGACTGTAAATCTGACGGATTATTCCTACGTAGGTTCAAATCCTACCGGGCGCACATAAATAAATAAAAAACTTCAAATTGAAGTTTTTTATTTATTAATAGGGATATTCAGAGTTATATAAAAGTAAATAAAAAATATTGTTGAAATTATTAGAAAAAATAGCTCGGGGTCAAGCTTCTAAATCTTTTGTTCGCACTTCGTGCTCCAAAATATTAAGAACTTTCTCCCCGGACTCGGTTATTTTTCGCTATTGCTTAAAATATACTTCCGTCTTTCGAGTCTGCACAAAAGTAAATAAATTTACTTTTTTTCTCAGCACAAAAAAAAACAACATATAATGTTGTTTTATTTTTTTGTGCTGAGAAGCAGGCTCGAACTGCTGACCCTTCGCGCTTCAAGCGAATGCTCTACCAACTGAGCTATCTCAGCAAATATCTAATAAAATAGATAGAAAGTATTTTACATTAATTTATAAAAAAAGACAACTTAATTTTTCTGTTATGTAACATGTTACGTAACAAATAATTTCATTATATTGAAAAATATGTTAGAATTTTCCTCATATTTTATGTCAAAAGATTTTATAATAAATAAAGAATATTCATTTTTGAAGTTAGGGTTACAAATTATATTTATATTTTCGATTCCTTTAATCGCAGTTTTTCTGATTTCTTACTTATTTAAAATAAATATTTTTTATCTACTTCCTATATCTTTTGTTTCTTCATGAATTGGAATAATTTTTTTATATAAAAAAAGTATGGAGTATTTTGAAAAAAATAAAATAGATGAATAATATGAGTTTAGGAATAGAAAGAGAATTGATATCTATAGAACCTGAAATAATTTTTAAATTATTTGGTTTTAATATTGCTAATTCAACTTTATTAATTTTATTAATTTTTTCTTTAATTTTATTTTTTAGTATTTTTACTGTAAAAAAATTTAAATTAAATCCAACTAGTGTTCAAGTTATATCTGAGTTGGTATATGAAAAATTAATGGATTTTATAAAAGAATTAACCAATAGACATCCTCATTCTGAAAAAATTTTTCCTATTATTGCTTCAATTTTAATTTATTTTGTAATTTCTAATATAATTACAATTATTCCTGGTTTATCAAATATTACTTATAATGAAATGTCTATTTTTAGAACTCCAACTTCTGATATCAATACAGTTATAGGCGTGGCATTTGCTGCGGTTGTAGTTATAAATTTAGTTGCAATTAAAGAAGAAGGATTTTTTTCTTTTATGGGTAATTTTTTTAAATTTAAAGAAGTTTTTCTTGGATTTAAAAAAAGTTTTGGTGATGGATTATTAGCAATGATTGATTTTTTTGTAGGTTTGCTTGATATCATTGGAGAATTTGCTAAAATTGCCTCATTATCTTTTAGGTTATTTGGTAATGTATTCGCAGGTGAAATATTAGCAATGATTATTTTAGGATCATTCGTGTATGTTCTACCAGCTATATGATCAATGTATAGTGGGTTTGTTGGAATACTTCAAGGGGTTGTGTTTGCATCATTGGTAGCCGTATATTATGGTTTATCTGTTAAACCTAGAGAAAAGAAAATTAAAAAATAATAATAAAAATTTATGGATCATGAAACAGCAGTAGTTTTAGCAAAAGGGATGGCGACATTATCAATGTTCGGATCAGCTATAGGGGAAGGTTATTTAATAGGTAAAGCCTTGGAGGGAATGAGTAGAAATCCTTCAGTGGCGGGAATGCTTTTTACAAGAATGATTATTGGTGTAGCATTGGCTGAATCAACAGCGATTTATGCATTAGTTGTATTCTTCTTAATTAAATAGTAATCTTTATTTTTAAAAATGGATATTTTAAGTGGTATAGGATTTGATTGGCAGGTAGCATTAGTAAATTTTTTAAATTTTCTGTTGATTTTTTGGGTTTTACAAAAATTTGTTTTTCCTAAAATATCTGAATCTATTAAAAACAGAAAAGAAATTGTTAAAAAAAGTTTAGATGATGCTAAAGAAATAGATCTAAAATTGGAGGTTGTTGATGAAGAAACAAAAAAAATAATAAGAACAGCTGAAAAAAAAGCAGAAAATATTTTAAAAGAATCTGTTAGTTTAGGTAAAGAAAAAGAAGAAGATCTTTTAGAAGGTGCTAAAAATAAAGCAAAGGAAATTTTAGATAAAGGTAAAAAATTGGGAGTTGAAGAAAAAGAAAAAATAATAAAATCTGCAGATGCTGAAATTGCAAAATTAGCAATTTTATCAGCAGAAAAAGTTTTAGATAAATAAGAAATTTTATATTTCTATATTAATCTTATGCGGAGTCTGCGATAGTCAAAAAATAAAAAACAATTTAAATTTAAATTGTTTTTTTATGTTATTTTTATGATATAATTTTTTTAATGAAGTTTGTTTTTTCACTATTTAAAAATAAAAGAAATATAAAAAAACAGGCTGGTTTTACATTAGTTGAGCTTATGGTTGTTTTTATGATTATGACCATTATTTTATCAGCTTCTGTAGCTAATTATTCTAGATTTGGTAAATCTATAGAGTTAGAAAATGATGCTTATAATTTAGCATTAACTATTAGGGAAGCTCAAGTTTATGGTGTAAATAAAAAAACAAGAGATTCTAATGAGATTGAATTTGGGGAAAGTTATTCTTATGGGGTTTATTTTAATAAAACATCTAATATTTATGGAGTTGATAATGAAACATTTCTTATATATATAGATGGACTAAAAGATAATGGAACTGTTGATAATAAATTTACTAGTGTTGGGACTAATAATTGTACGGGTATTGGTAATGATGAGTGTTATTCTTGAGTTAATCTTCAAAAAAAAAATAGAGTAAAATCTATTTATGTTAAAGATAGTAATAATATTTGGCAATCAGTAGATGGTTTAGATGTTCATTTTGAAAGACCTATTCCTGATGCTATAATCCAATCATCTGATAGTTTATATAATAATACATATGGTGGAGCTCGTGTTGTTATTGAAGATCAAACAGGAGAATTTTCTAGATGTGTTGAAATAGGAGTAACTGGGAGTATTTCAATTAAAGTAAATTGTGAATAATTATGATTTTAAAAAATAAAGGATTAAAAAATAAAGGATTTACATTAATAGAACTTTTAGTGTCAGTAACTCTATTTACTATTATTTTAACAATAGCCTTAACAGCTTTATATTCTATTTTGAAAGCAAATGATAAAACAAAAACTCTTAAAATGGTTATAAATAATTTAAATATGGCTATGGAATCAATGAGTCGAGAAATAAGAGTTGGTTATGATTATACTTGTGGTAGTGAAATATCCAAAAGTGCTACTAGTGATATTAATTATGATTGTAATTCTAGCGCAGGTTCTATTTTTTCTTTCAAAACTAAAGATGGAAGAAATGCTTATTTTAAATATGAAAATGATTCTATTAAAAGAAAAATAACTGGTGAAGAAAATAATGCTGTTTCAATTGTTGGTGATGATATAAAAATAGATAAATTAGATTTTTATGTTACAGGAACTCAATTGGGTGATAATGTTCAACCAAGAGTTTTAGTTATATTAAAAGGATCTGTAAATAGGGGAGATATTAATTCAACTTTTAATTTACAAACTACAATTTCTCAGAGAAAATTAGCTCCGTAAAATAAATATTTATTATGAAATTTTTTAAAATTAAAAAAATATATAAGGAAAAAGGATTTAGTTTAGTTGAAGCTTTAATTGCTATTAGTATTCTAATGATTTCTGTTGCAGCTCCGTTAAAATTAGCTAGCGATGGGGTTAGAAATACAGCTACAGCTAAACAACAAATGGTGGCTTATTATTTGACTCAAGATGCTATGGAGTATGTTATTTCTATAAAAATTGGTAATCGTTTAGAAAATAATGATATATTGGATGGTTTAAGTGGTTGTGTAATTGGAAATGTGAATGTTGATCATGGTTGCGAAATAGATACTATGGATAATACTATAAAAAATTATCCAACAGTTCCTCAAGAAAATTACCCTCTTTTAGATTTTGATGAAGTGAATGGTGTTTATAGAGTGTCACCATCTAGCTATGATGAATCTCGTTTTTCAAGACAGGTTAAAATATATGAAAAGAGAATTGATCCAGATTCTACAAAAATATTAGAAGCTAGGGTGGAAGTTGTAACTAGATGAAGAGATTATAAAGGTGAATGGCAAGATTACATTTTAATATCTAATATTTTAGATTGATAAATAATATGTTAAATAAAAATAAAATAAAAAATAAAGAAAAAGGATTTGTGGTTTTAATTGCAATCGTTGTTTCAACTCTTCTTGTTTCTATTGGTGCGTTTATCGCAAATGTTACTTATAAAGAATTAATTCTTTCTAGTTCTACAAAAAGTACGCAAATGGCTTTTTATGCAACAAATACAGCTGTAGAATGTGCCTTATATCAAGATTTTAGAATAGATCAGTTTAAAGTTAATTCTGCTGATGTTGATTATCCTGAATTTATTTTATGTAATGATGATGGTGATGAAGTTAATGTAAATAAATTAAATTTTATAGCTGGAGAATCACAAAGTGCATTAAATGAGGCTATTTCTATATATGAAGGATCTTTAGCTGAGAATCAATTAGATGAAAAAGAAGTTAGAAATTCTGGATACGTAAGAATAAAAGTGTTTAAAGAAAGTATTATTGTTAATGAAGGAGAATTAGATGAAATGATAATTCCTGGAGCTAAAACAACAATAGAAGTTTGAGGTCATAATAAAAAATCTGGGTTAGGTATGGTGGAAAGAGCGATGAAGGTTGAGTATTAATTTAAAATGAATAAAAAAAAATCAATTGAAAGATTAGATATTTTAAAAAAAGTGATAAATCATTATCGTTTTTTATATCATGTTAAAAATATTTCAGAAATTTCAGAAGAAGCTCTAGATTCATTAAAAGATGAATTGAAAAAAATTGAAGAAGAGTTTCCGGAATTAATAACTTTAGATAGTCCTACCCAAAGAGTTGCTGGAACTGTTTTGGAAGAATTCCAAAAAATAAAACATAAAGTTACTCAATGATCTTTCGATGATGCTTTTTCGGAAGACGATTTGGAAAATTTTGAAAAAAGAATCAAAAATTTTTTAAATAGAAAAAATGAAAAATTAGATTTAGAATATTTTTGTGAATTAAAAATAGATGGTCTTAAAATTATTTTAGAATATGAAAATGGAATTTTAAAAAAAGCAGCGACTCGTGGAGATGGAAAAATTGGAGAAGATGTAACCGAAAATATTAAAACTATAGAATCAATTCCTTTAAAATTACAAGAAAATATTTCGGGGATTTTTGAAGGTGAAATATATATTTCAAAAAAGCAGTTTGAAAAAATTAATAAAAAAAGGAAAAAAAATAAAGAAGAATTATATGCAAATCCTCGGAATTTAGCAGCTGGAACATTAAGGCAGTTGGATAGTAAAGTGGTTGCTAGAAGAAAGTTAGATGTTTTTATTTATGATATCGCAAAAATTGATTCTAAATATGAATGTAAAACTCAAGAAGAAGAAATGAAATTAATGACAAAATTAGGTTTTGTTGTTAATTCTAATAATTTTTTAGCAAAGTCTTTAAATGATGTTTGAAAATTTTATAAAAAACAAGATAAAAAAAGAGAAAAGTATGATTATTGAATAGACGGTGTTGTTTTAAAGGTAAATAATATTTCTATACAAAATACTTTGGGTTATACGGGTAAATCTCCAAGATATGCGATTGCTTTGAAATTTCCCGCAGAACAAAAAACAACTATAATTAATGATATTGAACTGCAAGTTGGAAGAACTGGTGTTATTACTCCAGTTGCTATTCTGAATTCAGTTGAAGTTGCTGGAACAACAGTTTCAAGGGCTTCTTTACATAATGAAGATGAAATAAAAAGATTAGATGTAAGAATTGGTGATACTGTTATTATTGAAAAGGCAGGTGATATTATCCCAAAAGTAATTAAGGTTTTAAAAGAATTTAGAATTAATGGAAATAAAAAATATGTTTTTCCAAAAAAAATTCCAGGTTGTGGGGGTGATGGAAGTATTAAGAAAATAGATGGTCAAGTTGCTTATAAATGTAAAGTTTTAGATTCTCCTAAATTAAGAGCTAGAAGGCTTTCATATTTTGTATCAAAAAAAGCTTTTGATATTTCAGAATTAGGTCCAAAAAATATAGAAAAATTTTTAAAAGAAGGTTTAATTTCAAACGCATCAGATATTTTTAAATTATCAGAATCTGACATAGAACCATTGGAGGGATTTGGTCAAAAATCAGCTGAAAATATTCTGAATGCTATAAATAAAAAAAGAAAAATTTCTTTAGTTAGATTTTTAATTTCTTTGGGTATTGATGAAGTTGGAGAAGAAACAGCTTTATTGTTAGCTGAAGAATTTAAGGTTTTAAATAAGTTGCAAATAACAAAGAAAAATATTTTAGAAAATATTGATGGTATCGGTTCAGTTGTTGCAGAAAAAATTGTTTTCTTTTTTCAAGATGAAAAAAATAAAATTTTAATTAATGAATTATTAAAGGAAGTTAAAGTTTCAATTCATGAATCTAATATTATTAAAAATCATTATTTTACTAATAAAAAGATTTTAATAACTGGGAGTTTTGAAAATTTTTCAAGAGATAATTTAAAAGAAATTATTAGATCGATGGGAGGAAAAAATGTTTCTTCAATTTCATCGCAAACAGATATTTTGTTAGCGGGCGGAAAAGCAGGTTCTAAATTAAAAAAAGCAGAAAATTTTGGGACTGAAATTTTAAAAGAAGCTGAAATATTGAAATTAGTTAAAAGAGGATAAGTTTTTTGAAATAACTTGTTTTTTGTTTTTTTATGATAAAATTAAATGGTATGGAAAATAAAAAAAATATGAAGGTTTTAATTATTAGTTTAATGAGCATGATGTTGGTAGTTATTGGTGTGTATTTTTTTAACCAAAATAATACTGTTGAAATAACTCAAGACGTTAATTCAGATGTTATTGATAAAATAAAGATAGAAAATTTTGGAGATCTAGCTGAGTTTATTAAGGATGATTTAACTGAAGAAGAAACAAAAAATCTTAAAGATATTTTAATAGAAAAAGATATTAAAATTGAAGAAGTTAAAATGGTTTTAAAAGAGGCTTTCGAATCTGAAGATGGAAGTATGGAAGAAGCTTTTGGTGCATTAGCAAATATTTTAGAAAAGATAAAAGAATCTATAATTCCTTTTATTAAACCTGAAAAAATAAAAAGTTTTGATATATACTTTATGGATTTGGGGGCTACTATAGAAGTTGAATTTATAGGAAAATAAATTTAATATATATTAAAATATATACTAAAAAACATCTAGTTATTAGATGTTTTTTTTGTAAGTTATGATTTCGTTTTGTTTTTATGGATGATGGTAAATCAATATCTCTTTTTCTTGTTTTTGCGAGTAGAATAATAAAGTAATATTTTTTTTTCTTGTCTTTGCGAGTGATAGCAAAGTAATCTAGGGTATAAAAAACTGGAAAACTGGATCGCGTCGCTGTCGCTCGCGAAGATGGTTTTAGGATTATTTTGCAAACTTACAAAGACGGTTTTAGGATTATTTAATAAATTGTAAAGATGATAAGGTTCGTCTTTGCGAACGATAGTGAAGCAATCCAGGATATATAAAAATATAAGTAAATTTATTATTTAAAAGTTTAATAAGACTTTGCTGAGAGTTCTGTGAGAGTTTGGTACACAAAATTTAAAATAAAAAAACTGGATCGTGTTGCTTTCGCTCGCGAAGACGGTCTTGTTTATTTTCCATGAAACTTTTTATGAACTTCTTTTAGGAATTTATCAGAAATATTTGTATAAACTTGAGTAGTTGTAATGCTAGCATGACCTAAAAGCATTTGAACTGATCTAATATCTGCTCCATTTTGCAATAAATCTGTAGCAAAGTAATGTCTAAGTGTATGAGGTGTAACCCTGCTCATTATACCTGCTTCTGCTGCTCTTTTTTTTATAATTCTTTGAATAGCTCTAGAATTTATTCTATTTCCTTTGTTTGATGTAAATAAAGCATTATTCAGTATTTTTTTATTTTCATCTTCCTTTTTAAATTTTAAATATTTTTTAACTGCCAATTTGGCTTTATTAGAAAGAAAAACTATTCTTATCTTTTCACCTTTTCCACGAATAGAAAATTCATCTACTGTTAAATCAAGATCTTCATTTAAAGAACATAATTCAGAAACACGAAGCCCTGTAGAATAAAGCATTTCTAAGATTGCTTGATTTCTTAAAGATTCCAAAGTTGTTTTGTCAGATTCTTTCATTAATTTCTGGAATTCAGTTCTAGTTATTAATTCCAAATCTCTCATTTTAGTTTTTGCTAATTCAATTTTTTCTGGAGCTAGGGTTTTAATATCATTTTTAGCAAGATATTTTAGAAATGATCGTAGAGCAATTAAATAATAATTTTGAGTTTGTTTTTTTAAAGTTCCTTTTTCTAATCCTTTTTTATTATTTTCTTGTCTATTTAATCATAATCTAAATTCTCTAACTTTAGAATATGTAATATCAGAAGGTGATTTTGTTTTAGAATGAGTTAAAAAGTTAGAAATATATCTATTATAGTTATTGACTGTTTTTAGAGATCTTCCTTTTTCTATTTCTAAATACTCTAAATATTGTCTTTTTAATTCTAATATATTTTGCGACATTATTTTAATTATATATTTTAAAATAATTGAAGCAAGAAAAAAGAAATTGCTTAGCAATTTCTTTTTGTGTCTCTTGGTCGGTATTTTGGGTTTTTTGATATTCCTGGTTTGCTGTTATATTGTTTTTGGTTATTTTCATGATTACGAATAAATTTAAAAATACCTGAATAATTTAATGGTTTTTTCGGATTTTCAAAGTTTTTTAAATAATTCATATTATTTTTTTCTTAATTCTTTTCCATATACTAAACTTATCATTTTAGTAAATATTTTACAGTTTTCTTTTGTTAATTTTTTTAAATTATATTTTTTAAGAAAAGAATGATTTATATTTATTTCTTTTAGTTTATTAAAAATTTGAATAAACTTATCTTTTTCATCTAAAAATAAATCTGAATTTTTATCATAATAACCCTCCTGTCTTTCTTTGCTTTTTTTCTTTCTCTCTTTCTTTAAAACTTCTTGGGGAGTAGTCATTAAATTATTTTATTTTATTTTTTAACTTCTTAAGTACACTGCTCTTTTTAAGCTAGCAATATTTTTTTTTGTTTTATCACTAACTCCTCCTTCTTCATCTTTTTGATCTATTTTTTTTTCCATTCTTCCATTTCTATCATAATTAAATGTTTCTCTTTTTGATCACCCTGTATCTATTCCTTTTTTTTCCATAATTTTTATATTATTTAATTTTTAATTTAAATATTATAATCTAAATTAAAATAATGTCAAATATTATTTATTTTATTATTATAAATTAATTTAAATAAAATATGTCTTTGCGAGCGATAGCGAAGCAATCTAGGATATAAAAAACTAAAAAACTGGATCGCTTCGTAAACTCGCGAAGACGAAATTGAGTTTTTTATTTTATTTTAAAGGGATATGAAATAATTTTTAATTATATAATTTTACTTTTTATATTTTTCTAAAGTAATTAATAATTCATTGATGGTTTTCTGGTTTGATAATTTTACTTTATTAATTTCTGTATCAGAATTTCTTTTAAAAGCTTCTAATAATATTGGATTTATTTTAAGAATATTTAATAAATCGAGAACTTCTTGGATTCCAGAATTTTTAACGAAAACAAAAAGGTTCTTTTTTATTGAATCTAATACCTCTTTCTTATTAAGTTCTTTTGAATATTCTTCAAAATTAATAATTTTTGTAATGTTAAAAAGATCCTCTGATATTTCAGAAGTTATTTTTTTTGTTTTTGATCTTTTTTTAATTAATCTATCAGGATTATTATTTATTGTATTTGTCATTATGTTTTTTTATCATTGAATCAGCCCTCTCTTGAGTTATTTTTTTATCCATACTAATTTCTGCCAAAAGAACCATATAAGCCTCATCTGCTATTAATTTTATGATTTCTTCTTTTTTTAATGATTTTTTTTTCTCTCTATATATATTTAAATTAATAATATTATTTTCATTTTTCATAATTATTTAATATATAATCCCCTGTGTCCTCCCTCTAAACTTATTAATCCTTTATCGAGTTCCTCTTCTGATAAATGTTGATTGTCCATAATATATGCTAATTTTTCTGCATACAAGGAAGTCTCTTTGCTTGGGGGGGTTTGTTTCCGATTTAAATTTTTTTCTTTTGTTGTTAAATCAGCATGGAATAGATTGGCAATTTTCTCAGCATTTTCTTTAGCTAATTTTTGTTTTCGTGTTTGTTGTCCTTCTTTAAAACTTAAAATATTATTTGGAATCATTTTATTATTTATTAATTTAAATATTATAAATAAAATATATAAAATGTCAATAATCTTTTATGAAAAAATGCTAAGAGTATGATAAAATATTTAGATTATGAAAAATTATAATCATCAAAAAGTAGAAAAAAAATGGCAAAAAAAATGGCAAGAAGCTGATTTGTTTAAAATTGATAGAAAATCAGATAAAGAAAAATTCTATATTTTAAATATGTTTCCTTATCCTTCAGGGACAGGTTTGCATATGGGTCATACAGAAGAGGCTTCCATGACTGATACTTTATATAGATTCTATAAAATGAAAGGAAAGAACGTTTTACATCCTTACGGGTTTGATTCTTTCGGTCTTCCTGCTGAAAATTACGCTATCAAAACTGGGATTCATCCAAAAGAAAGTACTGAAACTGCGATAAATGTTTTTAAGAAACAATTGCAAAATCTAGGAATGGGCTACAATTTTGATGGTAATGTTATAACTTCAGATCCTTCCTACTATAGATGAACTCAATTTTTATTTGGAAAATTTTTTGAAAATGATTTAGTTTATAAAAAAACAGATAAAATTAATTGATGTAATTCTTGTAATACAGGAATAGCTAATGAGCAGGTTGTAGCTGGTGAATGTGAAAGATGTGGTACAGAGATTGAACAAAAAGAAATTCCCGGTTATTTCTTTAAAATAACGGATTTTGCGGAAGAATTGATTGATTATTTAGATAAAGTTGATTGGCCAGAATACACCGTAAAAAATCAAAGAAATTGGATTGGAAAATCTGAAGGAGCTAAGATTAAATTTCATACTAAATTTCAAGGTCAGTATTTAAAAAATGAAATTGAAGTTTTTACAACAAGACCTGACACTTTATTTGGAGCTACATATATGGTTTTAGCACCGGAGCATGAATTGGTTCAAGAATTTTTGAAAAATGATTATATTAAAAATTCAGATGAAGTAAGGAATTATTTAAATGAAACAAAAAGAAAAACAGAATTAGAGAGATTAGAGGGTAAAGAAAAAACAGGAGTTTTATTGGACGGTGTTTTAGCTACAAATCCTGCTACTGAAAAATCTGGAATGAATGAAAATATTGATATTCCAATTTATATTTCAGACTATGTTTTATCTGGATATGGAACTGGAGCAATTATGGCTGTTCCTGCACATGATGAAAGAGATTTTGAATTTGCAACAAAATTTGGAATTGATGTTAAGGAAGTTATTTCTGGAGATGAAAGTAATTTAAGCGGTTCAATTCATAAAAAAAATGATTCAGTTATAAAAAATACAGCTAATACAAATATTAATGTTGTAAAAGAAATTATTAATAATATTTATTCTGGAAATGGTATTTTGATAAATTCAAGCGAATTTAATGGAATGACTTCAGAAGAAGCTAAAAATAAAATTACTGAATTTGTTGGAGGTGAATTAACTTCAAATTATAGATTGAGAGATTGATCTATTTCAAGACAGAGATATTGAGGAACTCCAATCCCAATTGTTTATTCACCTGAGGGGGAAGCAAAGTTTGTTGGTGAAGAAAATCTTCCATGACTTTTACCTACTGATGTTGATATTGATCCTACAGGAGAATCTCCATTAACTAAATCAAAAGAATTCAAGGAAAGAACTGAAAGGATTTTTGGTGAAGGTTGAACTCCTGAATTTGATACTATGGATACTTTTGTTGATTCTTCTTGGTATTTCTTAAGATATCCTGATCCTGAAAATGATTCAGAATTTGCTTCTAAAGAAATGTTAAAAAAATGAATGCCTGTTGATTTATATGTTGGTGGTGATGAACATACATATATGCATTTACTATATGCAAGATTTTTTGTGAAAGCTATGAAAAAAATTGGTTTAGTTGATTTTAATGAACCGTTCCATACTTTAAAACATCAAGGTATGATTTTAGATAAGAATGGAAAGAAAATGTCTAAATCTAAAGGTAATGTTGTAAATCCAGATGAAATGGTTGAAAGGTTTGGAGCTGATGCTACTCGTTCATATATGTTATTTTCTTCTCCTTTTGAAGATGATGTAGTTTGAAATGAAGATAATATAGTTGGGGTTTATAGATTTTTAGAAAAAGTTATAAGACAAAGTGAAAAACTTTCTGATTCTGAAAATATTAAAATCAAAAAAGAATTACATAAAACTATTAAAAGCGTTACTTGAAAAACTGAAGCTTCAAAATTTAATACAGCAATTTCTGATATGATGAAATTTGTTAATCTATTGGATAAAGAAGATGAAGTTAACAAAAATGATTATTTGGAATTAATAAAAATTCTTTCTGTTTATGCTCCACATGTTGCAGATGAATTATATTTAGAAATTACAGGTGATGAATTTTTAATTGAAAAACAATGACCTGAATTTGATGATGAATTAACTAAAGATGATTTAATTACTTTAGCTGTTCAAGTTAATGGAAAGAAAAGAGGGGAAATTGAAATTTCACCAGAAGCCCTAGAAAGTGAAGTTGTTGAATTAGTAAAATTAAATGAAGATATTTCTAAATGATTAAAAGATGGAATTAAAAAAGTTATTTATGTTCCTGGAAGAATTTTGAATTTTGTTGTTAAGAAAATTGACAAAATATAAATTATATATTACATTTTTTATATGAATCATAAAGAGTTGATTAAAGCTGTTGAAAAAGCAGAAGAAAATTTTATTTTATTTATGTTAATTAATATAAGAGATATGATAAAAAAGAAGAATTATTATTATAATGAGGATGGGAGGGCTTTTAATAATGATTTTAAAAAAAAAAGATTGTAGAAAATAAAAAACAAGATTTTTAATCTTGTTTTTTAAAACAATAAGTATTTAAATACTTATTTAAATAAGTACTTATTATTAAATATAAAATATAGTTTTTAAGCTTGACATAATAAAATAAGAATATATAATATAAAATTAATTATTAAATAATAAAAAAGAAAATATGGCTGGAGAAAAATGAGGTAAACGTGGCGGTAAAAATTTTGAGAAAGTTATTGATGCTTTTTCTAAAAATCCTGGGAATGGAGATTCTGGAGAAGGAAATCACGATAAAGATTTAAGAGAATTAAAGAAAACTGAAACTTATAAAAAAAGTGGTGGAACAAATGGAATAAATATTTATTAAATAAAAAACAAGATTAAAAATCTTGTTTTTTGTTTTAGGAACTGAATTATGAATTTTATTGTCTTTGCGAGCTATAGCGTGGCAATTCAAAATATATTTACTTTAAGAAAAACTGGATCGCTTCGTACCTCGCGAAGACGAGTCTTTTTGTTTTTTTATTTCAAACTAAAAAATGTTAAAATAATAATATTAATTTATTAAAATGTTTTTAATTAAAAAAATCAAAAAAATATTTGAAAAATATAATAATTTTTTTCCTCCTGTTTATAAAAAAAACGGTGAGAAAAATAAAATTATTATTGCATTATCTGGAGGTGTTGATTCTTCTGTTTCTTTGGCAATTCTAAAAAAGAAGGGCTATGACGTAAAAGGTGTTTATTTTAAAACATATAAACCCGATGGAGATAGAACTCATTGTAAAAAAGAGGGTGGAGATGCAAAAAAAATTTGTGAATTTCTAGATGTTCAGTTTGAAGCTTTTGATTTACAAAAAGAATATAAAGAAAAGGTTTTTGAATATATGGTTTCTGAATATAAAAAAGGAAATACCCCTAATCCAGATATTTATTGTAATAAATATATAAAATTTGGTGTTTTTTTAGAAAAAGCTATGGAAATCGGTGGAGATTATATAGCAACTGGCCATTATGCTAAACATTTTAGAAGTAATGAAAATGATTATTTAACTAAGGCTGAAGACCAGAATAAAGATCAAACTTACTTTCTATCACAAATTAGCGGAAAAGCCTTAAAAAGGACTATTTTTCCTATTGGAGGACTTAATAAGAGTGTTGTTAGAAAGAAAGCAGAATCTTTTGGTTTATTTACTGCTGAAAAGAAAGATTCTCAGGGCATCTGTTTTATTCAGAAGGAAGTTAATTTAAGAGATTTTTTAGAAAATTATATAGAAAAAAAAGAAGGTGATATTTTAAATACAAAAGGGGATGTTATTGGAAAGCATGATAGTTCACTTTTTTATACAATTGGACAAAGGCATGGTTTTGAAATTTCACCTAAATTTAAAACTCCAAATCAAGAAAAATTATTTGTTATAAATAAAGATTTTAAAAATAATACTATTACTATTGGGAATAAAGATGAATTGAAAAATTCTAAAAATTCTTATAAAAAAGAAATTGTAATATCAGAAATTAATTTATTTAATAATAATAATTTAAATAAAGAAAAAGGATTATCTGGGAGAATTAGACACAGAGGAGAATTAATTAAAATTAATAAAATTATGAAATTAGATGATGATAAATTTAATGTAATTTTTGATAAAGAACAAAAATCTGTTGCTCCAGGTCAATTTTTAGCTATTTATAAAAAGGATGTTTGTTTAGGAAGTGGAGTTATTTTATAATATTATATTTGACAATATTAAATATAGTGATATAGTAATTATATATGGAAGGAAAAGGAAAAGAATCATGTATTAATTGTTATTGTATATCTACAATTATTTGTTCTTTTTTTAAAAATTTATTTAAAAAAAAAGAGTATAAAGGTAAAGATATGTCAGAATTGTTTAATGAACCGGTTGAAAGAGGTGATAATGTTATAAAATTATAAAATAAAATATGGAAAAAGTATATATAGGGGGGGTAATAGATAGATTAGAATATGAATTATCAATCGTGAATAAATTGAGAGGGATTATTGAAAATTGGGATTATGAAATATGATTATTTAATAATAAAAAAGAAACAGTAATATCTTCATTAAAATTAATTATAGAAGAAGAAGAATTTTCTGAAATTAAAAGAGAGATTTTAGAAAAAATAGATAATGATATTGAAACCTCTAAGGATAAGGTTGTTTTAGAAGAATTTAGAAATAAAGTTGAAAATATTGGAAATGATGCAGTAAAAGTTATTTAATAAATAATATTGATGAATATGAGAAAAAATGAAAACGTATGTAAAGATGTTTCTGAAAATATAGAATATTTTATGGAATATTTAGATTTGCAGCTTGGAGGTCAATATCTTAATTTTGTAGATGGGGTATATATTGATGATGTTGTGATTAATTTAGAAAAAATTAAAGGAAGTGAAGATTTCGAAAAATATAAGGAAAAAGTTTTAGATAGAATAGATTTAGGGATAAGTCGTTATAAAAGTAGTGACGATAAAACAAATCTTGAAAATGAATTATATATAGTTGTTTTAAGGTGTAGAAAAAAAGTTGAAGATGTTAAATAATTAATTATGAGTATTTTAGAAAAATTTTTTGGAGGAAAAAATAATAATGAAAATTCTAATATAAATATATTAAAAGGGTTTTTGAAATGGAATCAAAGAGGAACATTAGAAGGGAATATTAAAGATGATTTGATTTTTTATAATGTAGAAGAAGTTTTGAGTTTATTGAAAAATATTAAAAATGAAAAAGAGTTTGATGTTTTAAAGATTGAGGTTTTAAAACAGTTGAAAGAATCTGTAGGATTTTTTTATGAAAATTCTGGAGGTTTGGATGCAGATATTCGTGTTTCTATTAAAATTAATATAGAAAATTCTGGTAATGTGTATGGGGATGCTAGTAAAATAGGCAGGGAAGAAATAGATACTTATAATAAATATTTATCTTCTTTAAAAGATATCGAAAGTATTTAAAATGTTATTTAAAAACCAGGATTTGCTTCGCAAATCCCAGTTTTTTATTATTGTCTTTACAAGTCGTAAACTCGCGAAGACGGTTTTTTATTTTTTTATAATATTTTGAAATAATAAATTGTATTATTTCTGTGAGGTATGAAGTGATCTAGGAAACTTAAACTCTCATGAAAGTCTCAGAGAACTCTCCTTTTTTATTTAGCGCTCGTTGTTAAAAAATGAAATAATAAGCATTTTTCATTCTTAAATCATTCAAAAATATTTTTTAAAACAACTCCGCATATAATAAAATATGGTTGTACTTCGTACTCCCTATTTTATTTAATTTTTAAGAATATTTTCAGCTGTTTTTCTATCAGATCATTCTTGTCTTTCTCCATTTTTTCTCATTATTACTGATTCAACTCCTTTTGCTAAAAGTAAAATAACATCTCCTTTTTTTGCTTTTGAAATGGCAATTTCTATTGCTTTTTGACGATCTATTTCAACTATGTATTTTTTATTTTTTATTCCTTTTTCTATATCATTAATAATTTCCAAAGGGTCCTCATCATATGGATCTTCATCAGTTAAAATAATTTCACGACAATATTTTTCAGCTAAAGCTCCTTTTTCTGGTCTAACTCATTTATCACGACCTCCACCACAAGAACCTAATACACAAATAAGGTTATCTCCTTTTTTAAATGTTTTGTAAACAGCTTCCATTGAATTTAGTGTATGGGCATAATCAACCATTATTCTAAAATTTTTGTTTGTTTTAACTTCGTCGTTTCTTCCCGGAATATTTTTAAAATCTTTTAAAGCTTCTGAAATATTTTTTAAAGGTAATTTGATATGTTCACAAAATTTAATAACTGAAAAAATATTTAAAAAATTATAATGACCTGGAAGAGGTGAAGAAAAATTAATATTTTTATAAGTAAAAGTTATTCCATCTGCAGAAGTTTTTAAATTTTCAACTTCTTTTGGTAATACTTTATATTTATCTTTAATATTAAAGTTTAAAAATTCATCTGCGTATTGATCTTCTCCATTAACTATTAAAAATTTATTTTTCTTCTTGTTATTTTCAAGTGAATTTTTAATAATAGATAGTTTTGCTTTTTTATAATTTTCAAAACCACCATGAGATTCTAAATGTTCAGGTGCAATATTTGTAAATATAAAAGAATCTAATTTAATAAAATTATTTCTAAACTGTAAAGCTCCTTCAGATGTCATTTCAACAATAGTTCAATCTACATTTTCTTTTTTAGCTTTTGATAGGAATCTTGGCAAAAAGAATCTTCCAGGCATACTTTGTTTTAGATTATTTTTAATGTCTTTTTTATTTATTTTAAAATGAATAGTTCCTGAAATGGCAGTTTTTAAGTTATTTTCTTCTAAAACATGATTTAATATTTCAGCTACAGAAGATTTTCCTTTAGTCCCAGTAATTCCAACTATTTTCATTTTACGGCTAGGGAAGTTATAAATTAAAGTTCCTAAAAAAGCTAAACCAAAATGATATATTGGTTGTAATAAGCTAAAAAGCTTAGTTGGAATTAATTTTTTAATAATTCTTAATATTTTATTTAACATTTTTTAATTATATATCAAAATTTTTAATCTGCGAAATTTAGGATATCGTCTAGGGTTGGTTTTGCAATATTTGGATTTAACAGAGAAACTGCTAATTTTAAATCCTCGATTTCTTTTAAATCAGATTCATCTAAATCAGATTCTGAAATTTCTTTTTTAGTAGTTTCAATTCCTAATGCTTTTTGTAATCTTTCGTTTAAAGCTCTAAATTCAAATTTTCTAAATACTTCTCCTGTTTTTGATAGATCTAAACCGTCTTGAAATTCTTTTTTTGGTAATTTAAATTCAATAGGAACATCTCTTTTTATAGTAGCTAATTCTTTTGAAAATAAAGCTTCTTCTTCTCCTTCTTTTAATAATTTAATTATTCTAGGAGTTATTCTTCCTTCTTTGTGGTTTTCTTTGAAATATTCATCTCCTTTTTTCAATTCTTCGTATATTTCTTCTATATTTCCAAAATTGATAATTAAATTAGTTGCTGTTTTTACACCAATCCCAACTATTCCTGGAATGTTGTCTGATGGATCTCCTGCTAGACCTTTATAGTCTATAATTTTTGTCGAATCAAAACCATATTTTTCTTTTATACTTTTTTGATCATAAATTATAGTTTCTTTTATGCTTTTTTTTAGGGTATAAATTTTGACTTTATCAGTGTCTACTAGTTGAAAGGTATCCATATCACCGGATGCTATGAAAGTTTCTGTATTTTCATCTTTTTTTAGCTTCTCTGCTATTGTTCCTAAAAGATCATCAGCTTCATATCCTTCTTTGTCATATATTGGTATATTGAATGCAGAAAAGATTTCTCTAGATTCTATGATTTGTTCTATTAATTCAGAATCGGTTTTTTTTCTACCACCTTTGTAATCCTTGAAAGCTTCATGTCTAAAAGTTGGTTTTGGTAAATCGTAACATGCAATAATATAATCAGGTTTCAATTCTGAAATTATTGATATCAACATTGCAGAAACTCCATATAAAGCACCTGTGGGTTTCCCTGATCTTGTGGCAAAATCTGGTAGAGCATGATAAGCCCTGTGAATAATTGCGTGTGAATCTAATAAAACAATTCTAGTTTTTTTCATTATTTTATATTATACCAGATTGATTAAATAATATTAAAAATCTTGACTTTTATTGCCTATAATATAAAATTATGATCATGTTAGTAAGAACTGTAGCAACTACCAATACGAATACTTTATAAGTAGAAGGTTTTGTTATAGTAAAAAATAAAAACCTTTTCATTGTTGAAGAGGTTTTAAAATAAAAAATTAAAATGATAGAAAAAAAAGATTCACAAATATTTAAAATTAGACATTCATTATCTCATATTTTAGCTATGAGTATTTTAGATAAATATAAAGATGCAAAAATTACAATAGGACCTGTTATTGATAATGGTTTTTATTATGATGTTGATTTTGGTGAAGATAAAATAACAGATGCTGATTTAAAAGATTTTCAAAAAAAGATGAAAAAGATTTGTTCTCAAAAATATGATTTTGTTAAAGAAGATATTTCTAAAGAAGATGCTTTGAACAAAGTGAAGGGGAATGAATATAAAGAAGAATTAATAAATGAACTTTCTAGTGATGGTAAATCTATTACTTTTTATAAAACCGGAGATATATTTGAAGATTTATGTGAAGGTCCTCATATAGAAAATACATCAGAAATAAATACATCAGCTTTTAAACTTACAAAAGTTGCTGGGGCTTATTGAAGAGGTGATGAAAATAATAAAATGCTTACTAGGGTTTATGCTGTTGCTTTTGAAACTAAAGAAGAATTAGTTATATATGAAAATGAAATAAGAGAAGCCCAAAAAAGAGATCATAGAAAATTAGGAAAAGAGTTAGAGCTTTTTACTTTTTCTGAAAAGGTTGGGGCTGGATTACCTTTATTTACACCGAAAGGAACAATGATTCGTGATTTAGTTGTAGATAGAATTGGTAAATTGCAGGAAAAATTAGGTTGAGAAAAAGTTACTATTCCTCATATTACAAAATCTGATTTATATAAAACTTCAGGTCATTGGGATAAATTTAAAGATGATTTGTTTCATGTTAAAGGAAAATCTGATACTGAATTTGTAATGAAACCAATGAATTGTCCTCATCATACACAAATTTTTGCAGCTTTTCCTAAATCATATAAAGATTTACCTGTAAGATATTCTGAAAATACTATGGTGTATAGAGATGAGCAAGCAGGTGAGCTTATGGGATTATCTAGAGTAAGATCTATTACTCAAGATGATGGTCATTCTTTTTGTATGGAATCTCAAATAGAAGACGAAGTAAAAAATATTGTTTCGATTATAAAATCTTTTTATACTGATTTGGGTATGTTTGAAGAAGGAAAATATTGAGTTTCTCTTTCTGTTATGGATCCAAAAACTCCAGAAAAATATTTAAATGAAGATGGAATTTTTGAAAAAGCTGAAGAAATTTTAGAACAAATAGCAAAAGAAGAAAAATTACCTTATAAAAGAGTTGAAGGTGAGGCTGCTTTTTATGGTCCAAAATTAGATTTTCAATTTAAAGATGCTATTGGTAGAGAATGACAATTAGGTACTGTTCAATTAGACTTCTCAATGCCTAAAAGATTTAAATTAGAATATACGGATGAAAACGGGGAAAAGAAAACTCCAGTTATGATTCATAGAGCTGTTGCTGGTTCTTTAGAAAGATTCATGTCTGTCATGATAGAACATTTTGCGGGAGAATTCCCATTTTGATTATCTCCAGTTCAAGCTCAAATAATTCCAGTTGGAGATTTTGCTAATGAATATGCTGAAAATATTTATAAAGAATTAAAAGAAAGTGGTTTTAGAGTTGAATTTGATAATTCTTCAAATGGTTTTGGCAAAAAAGTTAGAAATGCTAAAAAAGAAAAATTACCATTTTTTATAGTAATTGGAGATAAAGATATTGAAGTTAATAAGGTTACTTTGGAATCTATTGGTGGCGAGAGTACTCAAATTTCTTTAGAAGAATTAAAAAATAAATTTATTGGGTTGAATTAAAATTATTATTTTATAATTATCTTTTAAAAAACTAAAATATATTTTAGTTTTTTTTATTGTTGCCCAACTCTATAAACTCTCCAGGCTCCTTCTCCATCTGCAAAAGGCGCAGATTCTCCTCTGAAAAAAATACCATCTCCTAAATCTGAATCTATATCAACTAAATCATTTATTTTTTCTAATGCATTAAGAGGTATTTCTCCGCTATTATCACTGTAATCACAACCTGGAGCATCATCATCTAGAACAAGCCATACTTCATTTAATCCGTCTGAAGGAAGATCTAAATCAGCAGTTAAAATACCAATTTGTCCACCTCATGCATGAGTAAGATTATATATTCCTTCTTTTAAATATGGACCATTTCACCCAGAACGTCCTAAAGCATTTAAAAATGGATCATTGTCTGCGTTACAACACTTTACTGGGTCAGAGTTTATTCTACATGTGGGAGGAAGATATCCTGTGTCTATAACATACATAGCAACGGTAGATTTAATTGATTCTAATCTGTGAACGGTTTTTGCAACATTAGCATCTTCAGATATTCCAAAAAAATCTATTTTTATAAAAAGCATTGTGCTTAAAGCTCCAATGATAGCCACAACAACTAATAGTTCAATTAAAGTGAAGCCATATTTTTCTTTATTTTTTATATTTTTTCTTTTTTTAAAAATAGAGAATAATATTGATTTCTTTTTTATCATATTTAATTAATATTTATAATATCATTGTTTTTAAAAAAGTTAAATTATTCTAAATAAATTTTCTTTTTTATTTCTTTTAATTTTATAACAAGATCTTTTTCTTTTTTGTATTTATCATTTTTTGTTAGTTTTTGTGCTTCATTTCTTGCAGCTTCAACAAGTTTTAAATTTTTTATTGCTTCCATAGCTAAATCACTTATCCCAGATTGTTTGGTTCCAAGAATTTGTCCTGCTCCTCTGAATTGTAAATCATATTCAGCTAATTCAAATCCGTCAGTTATTTTTTTAAAAACATTTAATCTTTTTAAACTATCTTCATTTTTTGTGTTTGCAAAAGCAAAACAATAGGGGGTAAACGAACTTCTTGAAATACGTCCTCTAAATTGATGTAATTGAGATAAACCAAATCTTTCAGCTCCTTCAATAATCATTACGGTTGCATTTTTAATTGAAACTCCAACTTCAATGACAGAAGTTGAAACTAGAATTTGAATTTTATTTTCCAAAAAATCTTGCATTACATTATCTTTTTTTTCTGGTCCTAATTTTGAATGTAATAATCCAACTTTGTAATCTTTAAAATTAATATTTTTTTCAATCTCTTTTTTTGTTGATTCTGCAGATTTAATATTTAAAGTTCTTTCTTTATCAGGATCGGGATCTGAGATTCTCGGGCAAATAATATACATTTGTCTTCCTTCATCTAATTTTTCTTTTGCTTTTTTGTAAACACTTTCTCTTTCTGTTTCATTATCAATAAAAACATCAGTCTGAACCTTTTTTCTTCCTTTTGGTAATTCATCCATAATTGTTAAATCTAAATCTCCATAGATAGATAGAGCCAATGTTCTTGGTATTGGAGTTGCTGTCATGGATAAAAGATGAGGTAAGATATCTTCATTTTCTGCTAAGCCTTTTTTGGGAAGTTTTTTAGATTTTGTGATTTCGCCACTAATCATTTTTTCTTTTTTATCATTAGGCTTTGCTCTAAGTGCGGCTCTTTGGTTTTTCCCGAAACGATGTTGTTCATCAATTATAACTAAACCTAAATTTTCAAAAAAAACATTTTTAGAAATTAAGGAATGAGTTCCTATTAAAATTTTTATTTCTCCGTTTAAAACTCAATCTAATAGTTTCTTTTTTGAAATTTTAGTTGATTCGTTATTTTTAATTTTAGATGGAAATTTTTGAACATTTTTTGATGTTAAAAGACCGATGGATATATTTTCATCTTTTAGAGTTGATTTGAATTCATTAAAAATTTGAGTTGCTAAAATAGCAGTTGGAGCCATATAGGCAACTTGTAAAGAACCAAATGATTGATTTTTAGGTTTTGTTTTGACTGTAAAGTATGAAGCGGCCATTGCAACTAGAGTTTTACCAGAACCAACATCTCCCTCAAGTAATCTACTCCCGGGTTCTCCGGAAATAAAATCTTTTTTAATATCTTCTATAGATTCTTTTTGTTTATTTGTTAATTCGAATGGAAAAAATTTTTCGAATTTCTTTTGTTGTTCTTTTTCAACATCTATTATGAATGCTCCAGATTTTGCATATTTTTCTTTTTCGATTCCTTTTACTAATTGAATAAAAAATATTTCTTCAAATGCAAATCTTTTTTTAGCACCTTCTGATTGAGTATGTTTTTTAGGTAAGTGAAGATAAAAGAAAGAATTTTTTAATGATGGTAGATTGTATTTTTTTAAAATTTTTTCAGGAATTGGGTCTTTAAGATTTTCTAAAAATTCTTTATTGGATAGTATTTTTTTAATTTTATGATGAATCCATTTTGAAGTTATAAATTTTGTTTCTCTATAGACTGCAAAAATAGCCAATTCAGATTCTTTGGAATTTTCTTCAAATAAAGATCCGGTTTTTTCTAAAGGTATTTCACTAACTTCTCCAAATTCTGGATTTGTAATATATAAACCTGAGGGATTTTCTGCTATTATCCCAGAAAATCTTGCGGTAGTCCCTTCAGATAACATTTTTGAAATATAAGGTTGAGAAAATCAAATAGCTTTAATCTTATCACCAGAAGTTTCTTCAAGAGTTGCTTCTGTCATAGTTAGCCTTGTTTTGAAAGTTTTTCTGGCTTTAATATTTTTTACTGTTGCATAAATATTTACAGAATCTCCTTTCTTTAACTCTCTAATATATGAAAGTTTGCTAAAATCACCATATCTAACAGGGAAGTAATAAAGTAAATCAGAAATTGTTTCTAACTTTAATTTTTTGAGACCTAATTTTTGATTAGGGGTTAAGCGGAATTCTTTTTCCAGAGAGCTTTCTAAATTCATTTAACAATTTTAACATATTTAGTTATAATATAAGTAGATGAAATATTTAGCAATTGATTATGGTAAAAAAAATATAGGTTTAGCAATTTCAGATTCAGCTGGAATGGTAGCTATGCCATATCTTATATTAAATAATTCTAAAAATTTTATAAATGAAATTGAAGAAATTATAAAAAAAGAAAATATTGATGAAATAGTTTTTGGTGAATCTAAAGATTTTCAAGGAAATGATAATTATATAAATTTGGAAATTAAAAAAACAATTGAAAGCTTTAAAGAAGAATTTAATTTACCAATTCATTCTGTTAGTGAAATTTTTACTTCAATGGAATCTAAATGGGGAATAGAAAAAGAAATAAGAAGAGGTTTGAAGAAAAATAAAAAAACTAAAAAGGAAAATAGAGTTGATGATAAGGCTGCTACTATGATTTTAAAAACCTTCCTTGAAAGAAAATAGTTGAGTTTTTTATTGGTTTTTGGTATAATCTTTTTATTATTTTTATTTTTTATCGAATGAAAATAATATGGTCTCATCGTCTAATGGTTAGGACACTAGGTTTTCATCCTAGAAATCGGGGTTCGATTCCCCGTGAGATCACAAAATTATAAACAGAACTAAAGTTCTGTTTTTGTTTTGTGATCTTAGAAAGTAAACTACTTTACTTTCGTCGGGGATCAAAAAGCGGAATCATATTTTTTGAAAAAAAATAGATGATCTTGAGAAGGAAGTTCTTATAATTTTAGAGTGCGTAGCACGAATAAAATTATTAGAAACTTGACCCCGATTCCCCGTGAGATCACACACAGTTGAGAGTTCAAGTGACTCTTTGGGGTCGTAAAGACCTCCAACTTAAATAACAAAAAACATTCTTTTTAGTGTTTTTTGTTATAATGTAAATATGATAAATAAAATACAAAAAATAGAGTTTGTAAAAAGTGATGTTTTTAAAGATAATTCCACTTTAACTTTTTTTCAAGAGGACACTCTTGCGGATAAAATTCCAAAAATATTTTTCCTTGTGGGAGATAATGGCTCAGGGAAGACTTCAATATTAAATATGATATACAATGGATTGTCTGCAGCAAATAATCAATATATCGGTACAGATTTAACCTTAGGGACAAAGTCAAGTATTAATATTTTTAATGGTTTGGATTTACTGAAATATGAAGCTGAAGAAACAAACTCTGGAATATTAACACGTCCAAATGAAAACTTTAAAATTATTTTTGATGAAGTTAATACTAAATTTAAAACCGAAAAAATCACATCAACTACAGCACTTATCGCAGATGGAGAGAAAAGTCCAAAAGAAAGAAATCAGAGTTTGGAAAAAGTTATTCCTCAAATGTTGGTTGATATTCGTCAAGAAGATAATGAATATAAAATTACCTACCAAGAACAAAATAATGGAAAAAATGACCCTGAATATGTACCAAGGTTAGACAGGTTCACAAAGGCTTTTAATAAGATATATGCTGGGGAGAAAAAATATAAGAATAATGAAAAGGGAGATGGTGAAATTAAAATTATTTTTACAGACAAAGAAGGAAATAATGTTGATTTAAATACATTTTCAACGGGAGAAAAACAAATCATTTTTCGAGTAGGTAATTTATTAAAAAATTTAGGCAATCTTGATAATGCTATTATTTTAATAGATGAACCTGAAACTAGCCTTCACCCAAGGTGACAAAAAAAGTATATACAATTTTTACTTGATATTTTTGAAGGATTAAATATTCAATTTATTATTGCTACACACTCTCCATATATACTCCAAGGAATGAAAGACAGCGAAAGTGTCGCAATAAAAATTGATAGATATAAAGATGGAGAGATTGGAGAAAAAATTGGTTATTATCCAAATAGTCTTAAAAACCCGAGCATAAACTTGATAAACTATTTAGCGTATGGAATTATTGATGAACTTTTACATATTGAATTATGGACTGCTCTTGAAAAAAGAGAAAAAATAAAATATTTAGAAACTTCTCCTGGAGGTAGAGACACGGGATATAAAGTTTTAAGTGATTTCATAAAAAATTCAGATAGTATTATAATAAAAAAAGGAAATGAAAAATTACCAGTTTATATTAGAAATAAAATTCATCATGCAGATAATGAAACAAGGAGTTTTGATGAAGACGAATTAGAAAAATCAATAAATATAATGTTAGATTTATTAAAATAAACTTTAGTGCAGCAGTCTCTAAGGAATAAAATTTTATCTCTTTTTTTGTTATAATAAGTTTATTATGAAATCTCTTAATCTAATTGCAGAAAATATGAAAAAAATTTATGAAGGATCTAAAAAAAATCCTGAAGAATTTTGGAAAAAACAAGTTGAAAAAATAAAATGATTTAAAAAACCAGAAATTATTAATAGTTCGGATTTTAATATTCCTAAGATTGAATGGTTTAAAGATGGTGAATTAAATATTGCTGAAAATTGTGTTGATATTTGGGCAGAAAAAACACCTAATAAAAAAGCTATTATTTGAGAGAATGATAATTTAACTGAAAGTGAAATTATTACATATAAACAGCTTCAAGAAAAAGTAAATAAAACAGCAAATATTCTAAAAGAATTAAAGGTTAAGAAGGGAGATGTTATTGTTATTTATTTACCTTTAATTCCTGAAGCTATTTATTCTATGTTGGCATGTGTAAAAATTGGAGCTATTCATTCTGTTATTTTTGGAGGTTTTTCTTCAGATGCATTGAAAAAAAGAGTTGATAATTCTGAATCTAAATTAATAATTACAGTAAGTACTGGAATTCGTTCAGGTAAAATAACTAATTTTAAAGAAAACGTAAATAAAGCGGTTGATGGAAATAAAATTATTGAAAATATTTTAGTAATTAATAAAAATAAATCTAAATATCCCGAAAATTCTAAAGATGTTGATTATGAAAAAAAGATGGAAAATGTGTCTTCAAAATGTGAATCTGAATCTATGAATTCTTTAGATCCATCTTTTATTTTATATACTTCAGGAAGTACAGGAGAACCTAAGGGAGTAGTTCATTCTACAGGAGGTTATTTAGTTTATGCTAAAACTACTTTTGAAAAAATGTTTAATTATCAATTAGATGATATTTCATGATGTACGGCCGATATTGGTTGGATTACTGGCCATACATATTTAGTTTATGGACCTTTATCTAATGGTGCGACTATTTTAATGCATGAAGGAACTCCTTTTTATCCAGATTATTCTACTCATAGTAAATTGATTGATAAACATAATATTAATATTTATTATACTACTCCGACTGTAATCAGAGCTTTAATAAAAAAAGAAAAGGAGGCTTTGGATAATTCTAAAAGAAAATCTTTAAAAATTTTAGGTAGTGTAGGGGAGCCTTTGAATGAAAAAGCGTATAAATGGTATTTTAATAAATTTGGTGGTGAAAAATGCCCTATTATTGATACTTGGTGGCAAACAGAAACTGGTGGAACTATATTAACTCCACAATATTTTGATTTTAATAAAAAACCTGAATTTGTAGGAAAACCTTTTTTTGGGGTGAATGTTTTAATAAAAAATGAAAAAGGTGAAAATGTTGAAGTAAACGAAAAAGGTAATTTATATATAGTAGATTCTTGACCTGGTCAGTCTATTACTATTTTTAAAAATCATGAAAGATTTAAAAAAGAATATTTTTCTAAAATCCCGGAAGCTTATTTAACTGGAGATTCTGCATTTCAAGATGAAGATGGTGATTTTAGAATTGTTGGCAGAATAGATGATGTTATAAATGTTTCAGGTCATAGATTTGGCAGTGCTGAAATAGAATCTAATTTAAATTCAAATAAAGATATTTTAGAATCTGCTGCCATAGGAATTCCTGATGAATTAACTGGAGAAAAAATTTATGCTTTTGTTGTTTTAAAAAATAAAATAGAAAATGAAAAAAGTTTAAAAAAAATAATTAAAAATTATTTGAAAGAAAAAATTGGAAGATTTGCCTCTATTCAAAAAGTTTTTTTTGTTGATGATTTACCTAAAACAAGAAGTGGAAAAATAATGAGAAGAATATTAAAAAAAATTGTAATGGGTGAGAGTGATTTTGGTGATACTTCAACTTTATTAAATAGAAAAGTTTTAGATGATATTAAGAATAAAATTTAATATTAAGAAGTTTTTTTTGTGATAATAAAAAAAACACCTTTTGGTGTTTTTTTTGTTTTAAATTGAGAAAAATAATTAGTTTTTTCCGTTACTATTTTCTGGTTTGTTCATCCCAGTTCCTTGAGGTTCTCCTGTTCCTGTTCCATCTCCAATTTTTTGTTGAATTTGTTCTTGAACACCAGTTCCGTTTTCGTTTCCAGTAGTTCCCATATTTCCATTTCTCATTTGTTCTCCTGTTCCCATATTATTGTTAGCAGATTTTAATCTATTTTCATTTCGTGTTTGTTCTTTTAAATTTCTTTCTTCATTTTTATTTGAAACACGATTTCTTAGTTTTTCAGCTAATTCTGGGTTTTTTTGAGCTATTTTTTCTATTCCTTCTCCAAGTTTATTTGATCTATTTTGAAAATAAGCATCTTTTTCTTCATGAGCAGTAGCTAAAAGATCTTGTCATTGAGTAACAGCTTCTTCTCTAGTTAAAGCTCCTTCTTCAACTTGAGTTTTTAATTCAGTATGTTGAGATCTTAGATCTACGATTTTTGTTTTTCAATCAATTGAATCAGTTGCGAATGCTAAAGATCCTAAAGTTGCTAATGATAAAATAATGCTTATTTTAATTAATTTTTTAATCATATTTTGTTTTATTATTTATTAATAATTTAGAATGTTAAAGTATCTAGTTCTTCAAAATCAGAAGATACTTCTGTTTCTAAAGATTCAAGATTATTAATTTGATCTTCTACTGATTCTAAAGTTGTTTCTTCTGTAATAACTAGAGGAGTTTCTGTATCATTTGAAAAAAATGACATTCCTGCTCAAATTATAACTATTGTTAATGCTACTAAAATTAAGTTTTTCATATTTTATTTATTTTAATTTATTAAAACCCAGAGTTAGGGTATAAATAAATTGTATCACTTTTAAAATAATAATGAAGAATCAATTTTTTATTTTTATTTATTTAGACATTGTATGTTTTTAATGTCTACTTTCTAATACAGATTTTAAATATTTTTCTTCCGTATGGTTTGGAAAAGTCTTATTTTATTCCGATATAATAATTTTATTAAAAAATATTTAAAGATTATTTTTTTAAATTATTTAATGTTTCAAATTCTTTTTCTATTAAATTAATATCCCCAAAGATATTTTCAAAAATTGTTACTACTTCTTTTTTAGGATTATTTCTATTTATGCTCATATAAAATTTTTTATATTTTTTTAAACCAAATTTTTCAAAAATAAATTTTGTAAATAATCCAGCAATTGAATAGTAATATCATCATTTATCTCCCATGCTTTCATGTCAAAAATTATGTTCAAAAAAATTGGATATGTTTTTATTAATTTTTTTATTGTAGGCTTTTTTAACAAAAACAATAGAAGATACTTCTTTCTTTGTTTTTGAATCATGTCAGGTGCAATTATTCATGTATTCAGCAAGACCTTCTTGAAAAAAAGCATTAGCAACTCCTCAATCTAAAGTGAGTAGATGAGTATCCTCGTGTTCTCCTAAAAGTTTTATTTTATCTGAATAGATAACATGTATTGAAAAATCTTGAAAGATAGCTTGACCATTTCCATCATCTCCCATGTAATCTTTTTTTTGATCTTCCGATGAATATAGATAATAATTAATTTTTTTGTTATTTCTAGATAATTTTAAAAAGGTGGTTATTTTTTTATAAGCATCTTCTTGAGTTTTAACTATTAAATTTATTTCTTCTTCAGCTATTGAATTTTTATTGTAATGAAAAAAATAATAAGGAGTTTCTATAATTTCTCAATTTTTATTATCTTTATATTTTTCTTTATAATTATTTAATATTTGCTTTATTTCCATAATTTTAATTTAAAAGTAATTATAAATATTTTAGCATAAATAATATTTATAAATTTTGAAATTAACTCTAATTTAATTATGATACAATAATTTTATTAAAAAAATATTATGATTAAATCTAAAAAATTACAAAAAGGGGATACTGTTGCAGTAGTTTCTCCGTCATGGGGAGGTCCAAATGTTTTTCCTCATGTTTATGAATCAGGAATTGAAGCTCTTAAAGAATTGGGTTTAAAAATTAAAGAATATCCTTCTTCAAAAAAAGATCCTGATTTTTTGTATAAAAATCCTGAATTTAGAGCAAAAGATATTAATGATGCATTTGCTGATAATGAAGTTAGTGCTGTTATTGCGACCATAGGAGGAGATGATTCTGTAAGAATTTTACCCTTTATTGATGTTGATATTATTAAAAAAAATCCAAAAATGATTATGGGTTATTCTGACACATGTACTTTGTTGATTTATTTTAATCAATTAGGGTTAGTCACTTTTAATGGACCTGCAGTGATGGCTGGTTTTTCTCAATGAAATTCATTGGGTGAAGAATTTCAAAAACATGTTAAAGAAATTTTATTTGATAATCCTGATAACTATAATTATAAATCTTATGATTCTTATCATGAAGGTTATTTAGATTGAGGTGATAAAAATAATGCTGGTAAAGTTAATCCTTCTAAAAAAAATATCGGCTGAAATTGATTACAAGGTGATTCGGTTTTTGAAGGTGAGCTTTTTGGAGGTTGTATTGAAGTTTTTGAATTTATAAAAAATACAAGGTTTTCACCTAATGATGATTTTTGAAATGGTAAAATTTTATTTCTTGAAACTTCTGAGGAAAAACTAACTCCTGAACAAGTTAAATATATGTTAAGAAATTATGGAATGCAGGGAGTATTTGATAAAATTTCTGGTTTGATTTTTGGAAGAGCTAGGGATTATTCTGAAGAAGAAAATAAAAGATTAAACGATAATATTTTGAAAGTTGTTAATGGTGAATTTGGAAATAAAAATATTCCAATAATTACAAATATGGATTTTGGACATACAGATCCTCAGTGAATCTTACCTTTAGGAATAAAATCTGAAATTGATTGTGATAAGAAAGAATTTAAATTGATTGAAAAAATATTCGAAGATTAGTTTTTTTATTATATAAGTTTATAAAATATACACCTCGGGAATACTTGAAAAATATATTTACTTCGTTCACTATTTTCCAGGTGTGTTTCGTTCGGTTATAGAAGTTTATAGAACACTGCACTCGCTCTGTTAGTCTTAAATCTTCACTTTGTTACGATTTAGACCAACTTTCGCTCGCTTGTGTTATAGAGGTTTATAGAACATGCACTCGTTCGGTTATAAAAATATTAAGTTTCACTTCGTTCTCTTAATATTTTTTATAACTCTCACTCGTTATGTTATAATATTTTGATATGAATGAAAAACAACAAATAATGCTGTCAGGTGTAAAACCTACGGGAAGGCCACATATTGGAAACTATTTTGGAGCTATGAAACAGTGAGTTGATTTACAAAATGATTATAAAACATATATTTTTATTCCTGATTATCATGCGTTAATTTCTGTTCAAGATAAAGAAAAAATGAAACAAATGATTTTGGATGTAGTTATAGATTTATTAGCTATTGGAATAGATCCAGAGAAAGTAATTTTATATAAACAATCAGATGTTCCGGTACATGCTGAGTTAGCTTGGATTTTTAATTGTTTAACATCAATGCCTTATCTGATGAGGGCTCATGCTTTTAAAGACGCTGAGGCTAAAGATAAAGATGTTTCTGTGGGGTTATTTGATTATCCTATTTTAATGGCGGCTGATATTCTAATGTATGATGCTGATGTTGTTCCTGTTGGAAAAGATCAACAACAACATTTAGAAATTGCTAGAGATATGGCTGATAAATTTAATTATAAATTTGGTGAAGAACTTTTCAAAAAACCAAAAGCTTATATAAAAGAAGATGTTGCTGTGGTTCCTGGAACAGATGGTCAAAAGATGAGTAAATCATATGGAAATACAATTCCACTTTTTGCAGAAGATGAAGAAATAGCTAAGATTGTAAATAAAATAGTTATGGATTCTAAACTTCCAGAAGAAAGTAAAAATCCGGATGATTATGCTTTATATTCTATCTATAAATTATTTGCAAATGAAGAAGAGGATAGAGAGATGAGAGGAATGTTTGAAAATGGAGGTGTTAAATATGGAGATATAAAAAAGATTGTTGCTGAAAAAATTATTTCTTATATAGCTCCAATGAGGAAAAAGAGAAAAGAATTTTCAAATAATCCAGAAAAAGTTTTAGATATTTTAAAAAAGGGAAGGGATGTTGTTATAAAACAAGCTGAAGAAAAAATGGATAAAGTGAGGGAAGTAGTTGGATTTAAATTGTATTAGATATTATGACTGGTAATCCTGAAAATTTAATAGATTTAAAAAAGGAAAAACCAGTTTTCTTTTATAAAAAAATATTTGGAGTTTTGGTTTTATTTATGGGAATGAATACTATTAATGCATATGGTGTCTGTGGAAATAATATCATAGAAGGTAAGGAAGAATGTGATAATTTAAATTTTGGAAGAGAAAATTGTCAAACTCAAGGTTATGATTCTGGGAGTTTGGAATGTATTCAAAAAATTTGTAAAATCTCTACTGATAATTGTAAAAATGAAGATGATCCTGAAAATATAGTTTCAACAATACATAGTAAAAATTATGCAGTAGTTCCTTATATTGCGGGAAAAGTAGAAAAAGGAAAAGATGTAAAAGTTTGAATAGCTATTTCATTAGAAGAAAATGTTGATTGTTTGAATGATACTATTAGTCCGCTAGATGGAGTTTTTCAAAAAGGTGAAGAATTTGGATTTGAAGTTCCGAATGCAAAATTACATACTAAATATTATTATAGAGCATGTTCTAAAGATGGAGGAGGGAGAACTAGATATTTATATAAAATGTCGCAATTTGATGGTCCGTTAATTCCGTCTCTTCCTCTTTATAATTTTAGTAGTCATAGTGACTTTGAAATTATTACACATAAAGCAAAAATGATATTCAAAGATGAAGCTGAGATTTCTGGAGAGATTTTATCTAATGATGATTTATATAGAATAAATGATAAATTTGAATTTGCTTTTAGTGATAAGCCTGTAGAATGTTCGTATGAAAAAGATTTGATTGAATTTGATAATAGAGAGAATAATTATTTTACTAAAAAAGTTGAGGATTTAGAAAAGGGTAAAAGATATTATTTTAGAAGTTGTGCTAATTATATAAATGGTAAATCTGGAGATTTACAAACTTTTGTTGCTGGTGGTGGAGAAGAAATAAAAAATATTAACCCTGGTGGTAATTTGGAAAATAAATGTAAAACTGATGTAGAAAAAAACATTTGTTCTTTTGATTTTACTGAAAAAATGGAAGCTAGAGATGTGTTTTCAAAAAAAGTAAATTCAATTATTCCAGGTATTTTAACTTCTTATTTTTCTGTAAAAAAAGAAACTATAGATTCATATTTAAAGCATCAAAAAGAGGAGAATAATGATAATGAAGTTAGAGTTTGTCCTGGAGATGTTTGTCAAATTCCAAGTTTAGGTAGAGATTTTTGTATAGAAGGTGGTGAACAAATGGAAAAAAAAATACAATCTTATGATTTTAGTTTTGAAACATATTATGGGAATCCAGAAGTTTCTAATGGAGAATATACATATATTTTAATTCATGGGATTAAATCTAACCCTGAAGCTTGAGCTAAGGATATGTCAGAATCTATCCATAAAATTAATCCAAAAGCTCAAATTTTAGCATTAAATTGAGAAGATGTTGTTAAGGCTACTAATGATTCATTACAGCCAAACATGATGTCTACATGAATAAATCCAACAGCGGAAAAAACAAAAGAAGTTTTGGAATTATGAGGAATCGATAAAGATAATACAACAATTATCGGACATTCTTTGGGCTCTATTTTAGGGGGTGTTTTATCTGAAGAATTAGGAAAAGTAGATGAGTTAATTGCTTTAGATACTCCTTTTAAATTTTTAGATAGTTATGATGTAGATAAAGAAGGTAAATAGTTTAAACAGTTCAGTGATAAATCTGAACATAATAAATGTTTTACTGGAAAAGATAGTTTATACGGTAGTGAAAAATTATCTAAAACTTGTAATGAAAAATATTTAATAAATTTTCATAAAGAATTAAATAATTCAGAAGAACATTCAGCAGTTATAGAAATTTATGAAAAAATAATTTCAGGAGGAGGTTTTTCAAAAGAAGGAATATTATCTTTGAATGGAGAAAATAATAATTTTGAGGAATTGAAAGAATTTAATGGAAGGATTGATGTTATTGATATGAAGCCAAATTATTTAATGGTAAAAAATAATAATAAGTTTGATATTTATGGTACAGTGGGTGAAAATATTTTTGAATGTAATGAAGTAATAAATTGTTATATTGAAGGTGGTCCAGGTAATGATGTTTTTAGGATGAATGGTATAAGAGAAAATATTAGATCAGATTTATATATTGAAGATTTTAATATTGATAACGAACATGATATTATTGAAATACAAGATTTATTTAGGTATACAAAAAATGAAATCATTCCAATTCAAGAAGGAGATTATGTAAAAATACCTTTAGTTTATTTTGAGCATTCAACATTAAGAAAAAATAATTTTAATAGAAATGTGTTTATTAAAAATGTTGAGTTGGGGGATGTTAAAGAATGGATTATAGATATGCAAGACCCATTTTTTCCCTATGATAAAAAAGAAAAATTACCAATTCAAATTAAATAAATTAATTTTTATATTATAAAAAATTATTATGAAAAATAAAACATTAAAAATAGGAACAGTATTATTAAGTTTAATTATAATTTATTTTATTATTTTTTTAATTCAAGGTTATATAATAAAGGGAAATATTGAAGATTATGTATACTCTTATGAGTATAATGTTGAAAATATTAGAGAAAGAAAATCTGTAAGGTGTAATTATAATATTTTAAGTCCTAAAATTGCTAATGTTGAGTTTGAAAAAAAAGATGATTGAAAAGAGTTTTCTGTATCTTTTTGAAAGGGTGATATTTTTTTTAAATTAAATAAAGAAAATTGAAAAGAATATTATATGGGCGGGACAACAATAAAAAATACTACCTATGAAGAAGTTTTAGAAATGGTTAAAAATGATTGTTCTCAATTTCAAGAAGCAAAAGGGAAATATGATGATATTGATATTAATTGGTCTTATGCGAAATATGATAGAGAATTGGAAGAAGAAAGAGATAAAGAAAGATTGGCTGAAGAATTTAATGTATTAATGGAATCTAAAAAATCATTTGAAAATCAAGGTTTGACTGAAGATACATGAAGAGAACATATGAAGGAATTAGGGGTTGATTTGGAAAAATTTGATTTATAAAAAAAATTAATATATATTTTAATATATATTAAAATATATATTAAATAATTTGCGATAAATAATATGAGAAGAAAATTAAAAGATAAAAATATTAGAAAATTGTTTAAAAATGGAGCTAGCTATGCTCTAACTTTACCAATGGAAATTATAAAAGAATTGGAATGAAGGAGTAAACAAAAGTTAGTTGTAAAAAAGAGTGGAAATAAAATTATAATTGAGGATTGGAAAGAATAGGGGTTGATTTAGAAAAATACGGATTTTAGTAAATTAAAATAAGATTATGGTTGAAAATATTTATAATGCGGATTCATACATTAAAACAGAAGCTATAGATTCTTCAAATATAGAGAATTATGATAGTAACTACTTAGATCCTTTGGATTATATGATTTTAGTAAATATGTTTGCTGTGATTATTTTGTCTGGAATTTGTTTATATAGAAGATATAAAAAAAATAAAATTTAAAAAACTCTAAAATAAATATTTTAAATCTTTTTATATATTTGACAATATTATTATTTATGTTATTATTTTAATACTTAAAAAGTAAATAAATAATATAAAAATATGACAGAAGGATATATATATGAAGGGTTTAAAAATGAATCAGGTGTAATTATTACTGAAAGAATGATTAAGGTTCTTGATAAATTTTTTAAAAAGTTTAAATATAGTGATCATGTGCAAAAATTTCATGATGGCGATTATCAAATATCATTGGAACATGATAACAGTTATGCAGTACTAGCTGGAATGAGAGAGTGTCCTGTAAATAATAATGGAAAATATCTATTTATTAGAATTAATAATGGGATAGGTAGTTGAGGTGTGGAATATAAAGTAACCCAAAGTGGGGTTATTTTAAAAGGGCTTGAAAAAACCATTAGTTGTTTTTTTTCTGATATGTCAGGAGATGCAGTTTCAATATCACAAGAACAAATGATGAGTGAAGTTAATGATCATTTAAATATGGCTGAAGGAGAAGCATTAGAGATAAGGAAAAGGATAAACAATTAAAGGATATTGTATTTAATTAAATAATAAATAAATATTTATGATTTCTGAAATAATAGAAAAAATAACAACAAAGAAATGCTTTGATAAGATGATAAAAGATTATTGTTATGTAATAATGGCTTCTGATTTAGGAAAAACAATAAAATTGTCTTATTTATATAAATTAACTTTAAAATTTCCCGATAATAAATATACAGGAGTTGCTTTTAAAGATGTGGTTGAAAATGAATAGTGAGAAATAAAAAAACTTTAGAATGATTTCTGAAGTTTTTTAAAAGACTGGATCGCGTCGCTATCGCTCGCGAAGACGGAATTTATTGGTTTATATTAAATATTGGATTTCTTTGTAAGCTCGCGAAGACAGAATTTATTGATTTATATTAAAGAATGGATTTCTTTGTAAGCTCGCGAAGACAGAATTTATTGATTTATATTAAATATTGGATTGCTTTGTGTTTCGCAATGACGGAACTGATATGAAGGTGGAATTGGGAATTATATTTTTTTTAGGCTATCATTGTTAAAAAATGAAAATAAATTTTCTATTTTTTAGAATAACTCTGCATAAGAAAATAATATAAATTAAAATTTATTTATTTTTTAAAATTTGTTCATTTTCCTTGTCTAAGATATTGAATCCTAATTCTTTTATTTCATCTCTTAGTTTGTCAGATTCTTCTCAGTTTTTGTTTTCTCTTGCTTCTTTTCGTTTATTTAATATTTCTTGAAGTTCGTTACTTATTTCTATTTCTTCTTTTTCAAATTCATTAATTTTTAATCCTAAAATTTTATCAAAATCTAAGATTGTAGATTTTTTATCTTCATCTAAAATATCTGATTTTAATATTTCTCAAACTATAGCTAAAGCTTCAGGGATTGAAAAATCATCCTTAATTTTTTCTATGAATTGTTCTTTAAAATTAATATCTATTTTTCCATTATCAGAAAAAGATGATACTTTTTTGTTTAATTTTAATCTTGCATTTTTTGAAGCTTCCAATGCATCTCACGTAAAGTTTTGTTTTGATCTATAATGAGCTTGTAAAAAGAAGTATCTTAAATCTAGTGGGGAATATCCTTTTTCTTCAATATCACTTAATGTAAATGAAGTACCTTCTGATTTAGACATTTTTTTACCATCTACTAGTAAATGTTCATTATGTAACCAATATTTAACATATTCAGCATCATTTGCATTTTCAGATTGGGCAATTTCATTTGTATGATGAATTGAAATATGTTCAATCCCTCCCATTTTTAAATCTAAGGTATTTCCAAGTAAAGCTTTTCCCATAGCTGAACATTCTAAATGTCATCCGGGAAATCCTTCTCCATATTCAACTAAAGGTGATGCAAAAGCTGTTGTTGTTCAAGTTTGTAAAGCTTTGCTGTGTGCTCCAGCTTTAAAAAACCATAATACAAAATCATTTGAATGTTTTTTGTTTTCGTCTGTAATTTCACCTGTACCAGCTCCACATAAATTATTTTCTATAGATTGACCAGACAATCTATTATAATCTTTAGCTTTAGATGTATCAAAATATACAGCTAATGGTGTAACATAGGCAAAATCTTTAGCTAATAATGTCTTAATCATTTCTATTTGTTCCTCGATGTATTCAGTAGCTTTTGGCGCTGAATTGGGAAAAGTAGTATTTAATTTTTTAATATCAATTTCATAAGCACCTTGATATTTTTGGGCGATTTTATTTGGATCTTGGTTTTCTCTTTTTACAGCTTTTTCCATTCGATCTTCCCCAGTGTCTGCGTCTCCTTCGTTGTCACCAGAAAGATGTCCAACATCTGTATAATTTCTTACAAAATTAACTTCATATCCTAAATAATTTAGACTTTTATTTATCAAGTCAGCTATTACAACAGATCTTAAATTCCCGATATGCTGATTTCAATATAAAGTAGGACCACATTGGTAAAATTTTACTTTACCTTTTTCCAATGGTTCGAAAATTTCTTTCTCTTTACTTAAAGTATTTTTTATTTTTAATGTCATGATAATATTTTATCATAGTATTTAAATATTTAAAAAATTTTTATGATAGAATATTATTATGAAAAAAAAAGTTATTCTAATAATTCGTGATGGTTGGGGTTATTCAGAAGATGAGAAAAATAATGCAATTTTAACTGCAAAAACTCCTTTCACTGATCAGGCAGAAAAAGAATATCCAACTATTTTATTAAATGCTTCTGGAAAATATGTGGGATTGCCAGATGGTTTTATGGGTAATTCAGAAGTTGGGCATATGACAATAGGTTCTGGTAAAAAAGTTGAACAATCTTTATTAAGGATTAATAAAACCATTGAAGATAATAGTTTTTTGATAAATAGAAGTATTTTAGAAGCAATAGTAAATGCGAAAGAAAATAAAGCAACTTTACATTTAATTATTTTACTTCAAGACGCTGGAGTTCATTCGCATATAGATCATTTATTTAAAACACTGGATTATGCAAAAAAAGAAGGGTTAAAAAATGATCAAGTTGTAATTCATGTAATTACTGATGGTAGGGATGAAGAACCAGAATCTGGGATAGATTTTCTTTCTCAGGTTGCAGAAGCTGTTCATGATAGAGGTGTAGGAATAGTTGCTACTATTTCTGGAAGATATTATTCAATGGATAGAAATCAGAATTGAGAAAGAACTGAATTGGCTTATAAGGCTATAGTTGATGGGGTAGGAAGAGAATTTAAATGTGGTTTAGAAGAACTTGAAAAATCTTATGAAAATAATATTACAGATGAATTCATTAAGCCAATGGTTAAAATTGGGTATAAAGGAATGAAAGATAATGATTCTGTATTTTTTTTAAACTTTAGAAAAGATAGATCTAGGCAATTAACAGAATCAATTCTTGATAAAAATTTTAAAGAATTTGAAAAAAAACAAAAAGAAGTATATTTTTTAGCAATGACTAATTATAATAAAGCATTAAATTTGAATGTTGTTTTTGATGATGTAGTTATTGAAAATACAATAACTGAGGTTTTAGATAAAAATAATAAAAAACAATTAAGAATATCTGAAACTGAGAAATATGCTCATGTAACTTATTTTTTTAATGGAGGTAAGGAATATGATTCAGAAAATATTGATAAAATTTTAATACCTTCACCTGGTGTTGCTACTTATGATTTGCAACCAGAAATGAATATTAAAGATTTAAATAGTAAAGTTTTAGAAAAAATAAATAATGAATTATATGATTTTATTTTATTAAATTATCCTAATCCAGATATGGTTGGGCATACTGGTAACTTTGATGCCACAGTAAAAGCTGTTGAAGCAGTAGATATTTCCTTAGAAAATGTTATTAAATGTGGGTTAGAAAAAGAATATATTATTTTATTAACTGCCGATCATGGAAATGCTGAGAATGTTTCAAAAAATTTTACAAGACATACTTTAAATAAAGTGCCATTTACTTTAATTTCAAAAGAAAGTTTTAAAAAAGAAAATTATTTAAAAAATGGTGAATTTGGTCTTTCTAATATAATGGCAACTATTTTAAAAATAATGGATATTAAAAAACCTCAAAATATTGATAAGGATTTGTTTGATTAAGATTAAGAAATTATTTTTTTATAGAGTTTTAATAATTTATTTTTATGAGAGTTATCTATAAAATATTTTTTATTTTTTAGAATAAAACCACCAATAATATTTTTATTTTCTTGTACTTCTAAATTATCTAAATCGAATTTTTTACTAAAAGTTTTTAATTCTTTTTTGTAGTCTTTTAATAAATTTTTATTTTTTAAAATTAATATAGTTTTTTCTGATTTCTTTTCATTTTTAATTAATTTTTCTATTTCTTTATAAATATAAGGTAAGAATTCTAATTCTTTTTTTTCTTTTAATAATTTAAAAAAGTTATTTAAAAATACTTCAAAATCTTTTGTATCTTTTTCAAAATAGGCTTCTCAGATAGCTTTAGAGTATTTTTTGTATTTCATTGAGGGCATTATATCATAAAATTTTTAAAAGATATGGTATAATTTATTCATGAAAATAGTTATTACTGGTGGCGGTAGCGGGGGTCATTTTTATCCTCTTATTGCTGTAGCTGATAAAGTTAGAGAATTATCTGATGATAAAAAAATAATACAACCAAAAATATTCTATATGGCGGTTGAACCATATAATGAGGATATTTTATTTCAACAAGATATAGAGTTTGTAAAAATTAATGCTGGTAAATTAAGTTTAGATCCTTCTTTTAAATCTATAATAGAAATAATAAAAACAGGTTGAGGTGTTTTTACATCTTTTTTAAAAATATTTAAAATTTTTCCTGATGTTATTTTTACAAATGGTGGATATGTAGCCTTTCCTGTTTTAGTAGCTGCTAAGATTTTAAGAATCCCTGTTGTTATACATGCATCAGATACTGTTCCATCTAGAGTTTTACTTTTTGCTGGAAAATTTGCAGAAAAAATTTCAATAGCTTTCCCTGAAGCTGCAAAATTTTTTCCAAAAGATAAAGTTGCTCTGTTGGGAAATCCAGTTAGGGATGGGGTAAAGTATAAACAAAAAGAAGGTTCTCATGATTATTTTAATTTAGATCCATCTATTCCAGTTATTTTAATTATTGGAGGATCTCAAGGTAGTCAGATTATAAATGAAACAGTTTTAGATTCATTGCCTGAATTAGTTAAAAAGTATCAAATAATACATCAGGTTGGAAAAAATAATTATGATGAGTTATATGGAACAACAGGTGTTGTTTTGATGAATAATAAATTTAAATCAAGATATAAGATATTTCCATATTTAAGTGATCTCCAGATGAAAATGGCGGCAGGTATAACAGATCTTGTTGTTTCAAGATCGGGGGCAGGATCTATAGCAGAAATTTCAAATTGAGAATTGCCATCTATTTTAATTCCTTTATCTAAAATTATCTCAAGAGATCAAGAATCAAATTCATTTGCTTATTCAAGAACTGGTTCTGCACAAATTATTAGGCAAAAGAATTTGTCTCCCAATATTTTAACCTATGAAATAAATCGTTTATTTGATGATAAAGTTTTATTGAAAAAAATGAAAGAATCAGCTAAAAAATCATTTTTACCAGATGCTGAAGTTAAAATCGCTAAAGAAATATTAAAAATATTAATTTCTCATCAAAAATAAAATAAATTATGTCTAACGTTAAAAAATTTCAAAAAAGAAAAGAAGATTTTGTTTGTGAAAATTGTGAAACTAAAAACAAAGGAGATGGCTTTACTAATCATTGTTCAGGGTGTTTTTATTCAAAACATGTTGATATTTTCCCTGGAGATAGATTTGAAGAATGTCATGGATTAATGGAACCATTCGATATCGAAGCATCTAAAGGTGGAAGATATATTATTATTCATAAATGTAAAAAATGCGAAGGTGTTTCAAGAGATAAATATAGAGAAGGTGTTGATAATTTTGATAATTTATTAAAAGTTGTAGAGAAAATAAATAAAAGAAAAGGAAGAAGAATTTAAAATTAATGAACAATAAAATATTTAAATATAAAATTGGAATAGATGAGGTTGGTAGGGGGCCGGTTGCTGGACCTGTTGCTGTTTGTGCAACTTTAATAAAAACAGAAGATGAAGAATTTCTAAAAAAAGAGTTAGAGGGAATGACTGATTCAAAAAAACTTTCTGAAAAAAAACGAGAAAAATTATTTGAAAAAATTAAGAAATTAAAAAAAGATGAAAAAATTAAATCATCAGTTTCTACGGTACAAGCTTTAGATATTGATAAAATTGGGATTGTTCCATCAATTCAAAAATCTTTAAATGCATCTTTAGAAAAAATAACTAAAAATTTAAATAAAAATGAAATTAAAGTTCTGCTTGATGGGGGGCTTAAATGTTCAAAAGAATTTAAAAATCAGGAAACTATCATTAAAGGAGATTTAAAAGAATTTGTTATTTCAGTTGCTTCAGTTACTGCAAAAGTTTTAAGAGATAGATTAATGGTTAAATATTCTGAAAAATATCCAAATTATTTTTTTCAAAACCATAAAGGTTATGGAACAAAAGCTCACATGGAGGCTATAGAAAAAAATGGTTTAACTATTTTACATAGAAAAAGTTTTTTAAAAAAATATTTTTAAAAACGACTTTTATAAAGTTACTTCTTTAGAAAATTCAGTACAAGCTTCTGGGGCTTTATTAAAAATGATTTTAAAAATTTTATAATTAAATCCAGCATCTTCTGTTTTAAGAGATTTAAAATGCTTAGCGCAATCATGAGGGTATTCTTCAGCCAATTTCTTAATTGCTTTTTTTTTATCTTCTAAATTTTTAATTAAATTAATTTTTTTAATTTCTTCTATTTTAAAAACCTTATTTATTTTTTTTGTAGTATTTTCTGATGACATAATTATTTTTTATATTTAATTATGATAACATTATAATTAGATAGGGTCAATTGAGTATGTAATAGATGAAAAAAAAGTTAACTATGATAAAAATATTTGAAAAAGTTTTTTAAAATTTGCCTTTAGGGTATTTTTTTTATACAATAATTAATATTATGATAAAAATTTTTGGACATAAATCACCAGATACAGATGCGACAGGAAGTGCAATTTTATGAGCTTGGTATTTAAATAACAATACTTCTTATAAAGCAAATCCTTTTGTTTTAGGAAAATTAAATAAAGAAACAATATTTGTTTTAGATAAATGAAATATTCCAGAACCTGAATTATTAGGATCGTTAAATGAATCTGATGAAGTAATTATTGTTGATACAAATAATCCTCAAGAATTACCAAGTGATTTACCAAAAGCTAATATTGTTAAAATTATAGATCATCATATGTTAGCTGGTGGACTTTCAACAAGAACTCCTATTGATATGACTTTACGACCTGTGGCTTGTACAGCAACTATTATTTATGATTTAGTTGAAGATAAGATAGATTCGTTTCCTGATAAAGTTTTAGGTTTAATGATGTCTTGTATTTTATCAGATACTTTAGCGTTCCGTTCACCAACAACAACTCCTCATGATAAAGATGTTATTGAAAAATTAGCTTCAAAATTAAATATAAATATTGAGGAATATGCTAATGAAATGTTTAAAGCGAAATCAGATGTTTCTGATTTTTCAGATAGTAGACTTGTTTTATTGGATAGTAAAAAAGTAGCTTTAGGTGATAAAAATATAAGAGTTTCTGTTATTGAAACAACTACCCCAGAAAGTATTTTGGAAAGAAAAGAAGGAATTATAAAAGCTTCAGAAGAAATTTTAGGAGATGAGGATGGTGTTGATGAAATTTTATTTTTTGTTATTGATATTTTTAAAGAAGAAGCTACTATATTTACGCATAATCAATTTATAAAAGATATAGTTTCTGAATCTTTTGGAGTTGCTGTTGAAAATGATACTGAAGTTTTACTTGGAATTCTTTCAAGAAAAAAACAAATTATTCCTACATTGAAATTACCTAAATAAATTTTGATTAAATAATATTAAGTAATTTTTATTGTTTTAATCAAGACTTGTTTTTATGTTTTTTAGTTGTTAGAATAAGTATTAATTATGGTTTCACAGATTAAATCAGCTGCTTCTCAAGATTTTGTTCCTATTAAGGAAATTAAGGACGGGATTGTTATTTTAGATGATGGAACTTTAGTTTCTATTTCTTTAGTTACATCAGTAAATATTTCTTTAAAATCATTTGAAGAACAAGCAAGTACAGTTGCTTCTTTTAAAAATTTTATAAATATTTTAGAATTTCCTGTTCAAATTTCAATTCAATCTAGAAAATTAGATATTGATCCATATTTAGAGCTTTTAGAATCTAGATTAAAAGATCAAGATCATGAAATAATTAAGTTGCAAACAATAGAATATATAGCATTTATTAAGAATTTTACTGATGCTATTAATATAATGGATAAACAATTTTTTTTAGTTGTTTCATATAAACCAGCAACTATTTCAATGGGCGGAAACAATGGTATTTTATCGAAAATTTCATTTTTAAATATGGGTGGTAATCCTGAAGATGGTGATGATGTTTTTGAAGAAGCTAAAGTTCAATTAGAGCAAAGAGTTGGGTTATTATCATCAGGTTTATCAAGGACTGGTGTTAAAATTAAAAAATTAGATACAGAATCAGTATTAGAAGTTTTTTATAATATATTTAACCCAAATCAGGGTGAAATACAGGGAATTGTTAATAAATAATAAATAAATATGGGATTATTAAATTTTTTAAATAATAAAGATAAGGGAAACAAGATGAATTATGATATTTCTCCAATTTTACCTCAGGCTATTCGTGAAGCTGCGGTTTTAGATTTGAAAGATATTATTGCTCCATCTGCTTTGGATATTAAATCAAAGTATATTGATTTAGGGGAAAAATTATCTAGAACATTTTTTATTATTTCATATCCTAAATTTATTTCTGATGGTTGGTTTTCTGATGTTATTAATCTAGATAAAGAATTTGATATTTCTATTTTTATAAATCCAATTGATTCTGAATATGCTTTAAGGGATTTACAAAAGAAAATTGCAGAAGTACAATCTCAGATTATTGTTCGTGAAAAGAAGGGTATGGTTAGAGATCCTGCTTTGGATGCGGCTTACCAAAATATTGAAGTTTTAAGAGATAAATTACAGCAATCAGTTGAAAAGCTTTTTTCAGTTGGTGTTTATATAACTGTTTATGGAGAAAGTGAAAAAGAATTAAATAAAGTTGAAGCTGAAATTAAATCAATTTTAGAATCAAAAATGATTTATGTTAGACCAGCTGTTTTTCAACAAGCAGAAGGGTTTAAGTCAACAATGCCTTTAAATAAAGACATGTTATCTGTCCACTCTAAATTAAATTCTGAGCCGTTAGCTTCTATTTTTCCATTTATTTCATTTAATTTAACATCAGATAATGGTATTTTATATGGAGTAAATAGACATAATTCTTCTTTAATTTTGTTTGATAGATTTTCTTTACCAAATTATAATTCAGTTACATTTGCTACATCAGGTGCTGGTAAATCATATGCTACAAAGCTTGAGGTTTTAAGAACTTTGATGTTTGATACTGATGTTATTATTATTGATCCAGAAAGAGAATATGAATATTTAGCGGAAGCTGTTGATGGTAGATATTTTAATATTTCATTAACTTCAAATCATCATTTAAATCCTTTTGATTTACCAATTATTGGAGAGGATGAATCTCCTGCAAAAGTTTTAAGAAATCAGATCGTATCTTTGGTTGGATTTTTTAGAATTGTTTTTGGTGGTTTAAGTCCAGAAGAAGACGCAATGGTTGATAAAGCTATTTCGGAAACATATGCATTGAAGGATATTACGGTAGATTCTAATTTTTCAGAAATTGAAGCTCCGTTATTGTCAGATTTTGAGATGGTTCTTTCTGGAATGGAAGGTACTTCAAATTTAGTTACAAAACTTTCTAAATATACTCGTGGGTCTTGAGCTGGTTTCTTAAATAAACCGACTAATGTTGATATGGATAGAAAAGTTATTGTTTTTTCAATTAGAGATATGGAAGATGATCTTAGACCTATAGCTATGTTTTTAATTACACATTATATTTGGAATGCCGTTCGTAGAAAATTAAAGAAAAGACTTCTTGTTATTGATGAAGCTTGAACTATGATGAAATCAGAAGATGCAGCCTCATTTTTATTTGGAATGTCTAAAAGAGGTAGAAAATATTATTTAGGTTTGGCAACAATTACACAAGATGTTGGTGATTTTTTGAATTCTCCTTATGGTGTTCCAATTATAACGAACTCTTCGATGCAAGTTTTATTAAAGCAATCACCTACAACTATAGATAAATTAAAAGCAGTTTTTAATCTTACAGATGAAGAAAAAGGTTTATTATTGGAAGCAAATGTTGGAGAGGGAATGTTCTTTGCAGGAACAAAGCATGCAGCAATTAAAATAATAGCCTCTTATACAGAAGATCAAATTATTACATCAGATCCTTCTCAAATTTTAGCTATTAGAAAGTATAAAGAGGATGAAAAAAATAACACAGAATAACATGAAACAATCACAATTATTTACAAGAACATCAAAAAATAATCCTTCTGATGAAGTATCAAAAAATGCACAACTTTTAATTAAGGCTGGTTTTGTATTTAAAGAAATGGCTGGAGTTTATACTTTTTTACCATTAGGTCTTAGGGTTATTGAAAATATAAAAAGTATAATTAGAGAAGAATTGAATAAAGTTGGAGGGCAAGAGTTGGTGATGACTGCTTTGCAAAAAAAAGAAATTTGAGAACCATCTGGAAGATGGGATGACAAGGTGGTTGATGATTGATTTAAAACAAAATTAAAAAATGGAACTGAATTAGGTTTAGGATTTACTCATGAGGAACCCTTAACTAATATAATGAATAATTATATTTCTTCTTATAAAGATTTACCTGTTTATGCTTATCAATTTCAAACTAAATTTAGAAATGAACTTAGAGCAAAATCTGGAATAATGAGAGGAAGAGAATTTATAATGAAAGATTTATATGATTTTTCTTTAAATAAAGAAGAACAAGAAAAATTTTATGAAAAAATGAAAGATGTTTATATGAATATTTTTGAAAGAGTTGGTTTAGGTGATAAAACATTTAAGACAATTTCTTCCGGTGGTTCATTTTCTAAATATTCATATGAATTTCAAACAGTTACAGATGCTGGAGAAGATATTATTTTAGTTAATAAAGAAAAAGGTATTTCTATAAATAAAGATGATTTTAATGATGAGCTTTTGAATGATTTTAGTATTGATAAGAATGAAAAATTCGAAGAATTTAAATCAGCAGAAGTTGGAGATATTTATAATTTAGGTGATAAATTTTCAAGAGCTTTGAATTTAACTTATAAAGATCAAAAAGGAGAAGATCAATATGTTTGAATGGGTTCTTATGGGATAGGTGTTCCTAGGTTAATGGGAGTAATAACTGAAATTTTTTCTGATGAAAATGGTTTAGTTTGACCAGAATCTGTGGCGCCATTTAAAGTTCATTTAATATCAATTAATGAAGATGATAAGGCGGAAAATTTATATAATAAATTACAAAATAAAGGAATAGAGGTTCTATTTGATGATAGAGATAAAAGACCTGGTGAAAAATTTGGAGATGCTGATCTTATTGGTATTCCAAATAGAGTAGTTATTTCTAGTCGTTCTTTAGAAAATGGTGGGTTTGAATTTAAAAAGAGATCTGAAAAAGAATCAGAAATTCTTTCTGAAGATGAATTATTAAAAATTTTAAGTAAATAAAAAATATGGCAAAAAAAATTAGACCAGAAAATGATATTGAAAAATTAACTAATCAACAGATAATTCTTTTGACTTTTTTAGTTGCTATTATTTCAGCAATAACTGCTTCAATTGCCGTGATTCGTTTTTATGAAAGGAATCCAAATATTGTTACTAGAATTATAAATAATAAAGAAACTGTTTATGAAACAATAGAAAATACTCCAAATGTTTCAATTGATAAAACAGTTGTTATAAAAGAATCAGATTTGATTGCTAATGCTGTTTCTAAAAATTCTAGATTTATATATGATGTTATTTTGAAAGGAAATAATGAAGAAAAAATCATAACTACAGCTTTTAAAAAGAATGGGAAAATTTTTACTAAGAAATTTGAAATAAAAGAAGGTGAAAAAGTTTTTATTAATTCTCTTGAAGTTAAAAAATTTGATGAGATTGATAATATAATGGTTTTTAAAGAAATTGGAGAAGAAAAAATATTAGAAATAAGTTCGGAGATTGGAATAATGAAATTAGGTTCAACTGTTATAAATATTTTTTCAAAAACACAAATTGAAAAAGTTTTAATTTCTGAAAAAATTAATGAAAATAAATTTTTGTTAGATTTTGAAGATGGTAGGTTAAATAAAGATAACATTTCTTTAGCTGTAGGTCTTTCTGGTAAAGTTTTTGGTATTACCCTAGATGATTATATTTATTCTTTTGATTATTTAACTAAAGAAGAAGGTTAATATGGATTTAGAAATATATACAGATGGATCAAGTTTGGGTAATCCTGGGGATGGGGGATGGGGAGTTATTTTCTTAGGAAGAAAAAATGTTGTTGAATTAGGGGGAAAGGTTGTAGATGTAACAAATAATCAAATGGAACTTTTGGCAATAAAAAAAGCATTTGAATATATAGCGGAAAAAGACATAAAAGGTTATCAAATTATTGTTAAATCTGATTCTAAGTATTTCATTAATGGTATTGAAAAATGGGTTCTAAATTGGGTTAAAAATAATTGAAAAACTGCAGCTAAAAAGACAGTAAAAAATCAAGAATTATGGAAAGAAATTATAACCTTGAGGGATTTTGTGATAATTGATAATAAGATTGAATATAAGCATGTTAAGGCCCATAATGGGGAAATCTATAATGAAAGGGTTGATGATATAGCTCGTTTTTCAGCAGAAGGTAGAATTACAGAATTATTCAAAGGAAAAAGAGTTGATTATATCTAATGATATAATATACTTGATTTAGTGAATAAAAATATCTGTTTAAAAAATAGAGTTAAAGAATTTAGATTTAAGTCTAATTTAACTCAAGAACAATTAGCAAAAAAAGTTGGTATTAGTAGACAATCGATTATTTCTATTGAAAAATCAGATTGTACACCTTCAGTTTTAATAGCTTTAAAAATTTCAGAAGTTTTGAATAAAAAATTTAGCGATGTGTTTTTTGCGGAGTAGATTTTAAATTAATCTCGTTATATATCTTTAACTCTCACTTCGCTATGTTATATAAGTGTATATAACAGTCACTCGTTCGGTTATAAATATAAAATCTCACTTCGTTTATTTTCATTAATTCAAAAATTATCAAAAA
>Ga0075113_1000034_pt1 | contig 53855 bp, 55 predicted proteins | sample AntAceMetag02UKA_FD_69788 | JGI IMG/M metagenome (GOLD analysis project Ga0075113, IMG submission 69788) | Saline lake microbial communities from Ace Lake, Antarctica - Antarctic Ace Lake Metagenome 02UKA | ecosystem: Environmental > Aquatic > Non-marine Saline and Alkaline > Saline | place...
AAAATAGCAAAGCGATAGCCTTGCATATTTTACTTATGCGGAGCTTGCGATAGTTAGAAAAATAGCAAAGCGATAGCCTTGCATATTTTACTTATGCGGAGCTTGCGATAGTTAGAAAAACAGTAAGGGATTAGTCTAATATCAAATGTTTTTAGGTTAAAATTATGTTAAACTATTTAAAGTTAAGGTTTAATAAATAATTTAAATAAATATGAAAAAAGAATTAGGAGTTTTCCAATTAGTAGTTATGGGGATATTCACACTGCTTATTTTAGTAGGATTTACTTTATTTGCTAATTATAAAACAACTGTTAAACCAAGCGAATACATTGGATCTGTAAATATTTGAGGAACTGTAAAACAATCTACAGTTGATAAAATCTTAAAAGATGTAAAAAATGAAAATAAAAATTTTAAAGATGTATTTTATTCTGAAAAATCAGAATCTACTTTTGAAATAGATATACTAAGAGCAATTTCTTCAAATACAGCCCCTGATTTAATAATTGTTTCTAATGATAATTTATATACTAATCTAAATCAAATTTATGAAATATCAAATGATATTTATCCAGCAAGAAAATATGTTGATACTTTCATTAATGCTTTTGAGATTTTTAGAAATGAGAAGAGTATTTTAGCTATACCATTCATGATTGACCCAATGGTAATGTATTATAATAAAGACATTTTTGCTACAAATTCAATATCAGTAGTTCCAAAAAGATGGGATGAGTTTCAAGAGCTAGCAAAAAAGGTTACAATTTTTGATGATAGAGAGAATATTAAACAATCAGCTATTTCTTTCGGTGAAGTTTCAAATATAGAAAATTCAAAAGAAATTTTAGCTACTTTATTTTTGCAATCAGGAAGCCCTATAACTAAAAAAACCTCTACAGGATATTATACAGATAAAGATGTTAGAAGATTAGTTTTATTTGTTGATTTTTTTAGAGTTTTTTCAAACCCAATAGACCCAGTTTATACATGAAATAGATCTCTGCCAAACTCAAAAGAATTCTTTTTATCTGGTAATTTAGCTACATATTTTGGATTTACTTCAGAAATTAAAGATTTAAGATTAAAAAATCCAAACCTTAAATTCGATATTGCCGAAATTCCTAGTGTGAACGAAAGTACAAGAAAAACAGTATTCGCAAATATTTTCGGATTAGCAGTAACTAAAGAATCAAGAAATAAAGAAGGGGCTTTAAAAGTTGCATATTTATTATCATCTTATAATATACAGAAAAATTTTCCTGAAAATATTTTTTTACCACCAGTAAGAAGAGATTTGTTGTCAGAAGGAGCTAATGATTTATATATGGATATTTTTTACAAAGAAGCAATTTTTGCAAAATCATTTATAGACCCAAACAAATATGAAACAGATGAAATTTTTAAGTATATGATAGAAGCAGTTAATGGTGGAAAGAGCAAACCAGAGGCTTCTATAAAAGACTCTTTCAATAAAATTGATTTATTATTTAGATAAAATGAATAACATGAGACAAGATCCAAGCTATAGTTTGGAAAATATATATTCAAAAAACCCTAATTTAAGTATTGCAGATAGAAAATTAATAAAAAAAGCCTACGATTTTGCTAAAAAGATTCATGGGGATCAAAAAAGAAAATCAGGAAATCTTTATTTTTTTCATCTAGTTCAAGTAGCTAAAAAATTAGCAACTTTAGGTATGGACGGAATTGTTATTTCGGCAGGACTTTTACATGGATCTATAAAAAAAAAGGTTAGTACTAAAAAAGAGTTAAAAGAAATATTTGGAGGAGAGACATTATTTTTAGTTGATGGGGTAACTAGATTAGGAAAATTGCAATACAGGGGAATGGATAGACATAATGAATCTTTAAGAAAGCTTTTTGTTGCAACCTCAAAAGATCTTAGGGTTTTAATTATTAAATTTGCAAATAGATTGCATGATTTAGAAACTCTGGAATTTATCCCAGCAAAGAAACAAAAAAGAATTGCTAAAGAAACTTTAGAAATTTATGCTCAGTTGGCTTACAGGTTAGGAATGTCTAGATTATCAAAGGAATTAGGTAACTTAGCTTTTTCATATGCAAAACCAAAAGAATATAAAAAAGTAAAAAAGCTTTTAGATGAGAGATCTAAAGAAAATGAAAAAAACTTAGAAAGATCTAGAAGATCTATAACTAAAAAAATTGTGGAGGCGGGTATTAAGGATTTCAAAATAAGTTATAGGAAAAAGGGGATAGTTTCTTTATATAAGAAATTAGTAATGAAAAAATGAGAGGAGGAGAAGATTTATGATATTCTTGCTTTAAGGATTATTGTTCCATCAGTAGAAAGTTGTTACAAAACTTTAGGTGTTATTCATGAAAATTTCAGACCATTACCTGGTAGGATAAAAGATTTTATCGCTATACCTAAAACAAATGGCTATAGATCTATACACACTACAATTTTAACAGGGCACGGAGGGGTTTTAGAGGTGCAAATTAGAACAAATGCAATGCATCAGGAGGCAGAATATGGAGCAGCTTCTCATTTAGGTTATAAAGCAAAAACTGTAGGGGTTGATGGTCTTAATGGAAGCAAAGATTGAGTTTCTAAAATTTTTGATTTTATAAAACCAGCAGAAACTAAAAATAAATCTTTGGATGATGAAAAGCCAAAATGAATTGATGATTTAGCTAAATGTTCAATTGATTCTGATAATTCTGATTTCCAATATAATTTAAAAGAAGATTTTTTTTCAGATAGAATTTTTGTCTTTACACCTATTGGAGAAGTGGTTGATTTACCGGTTGGAGCTACACCTATTGATTTTGCTTTTCATATACATTCTCATTTAGGGGAAACAGCTATAGGAGCAAGAATTAATAATATTTATAAATCATTAGATACTATTTTAAAAAATGGTGATGTTATTGAAATAGATTCAAAAAAAGGAGCGACTCCAAATAAAAAATGATTAACATTTATAAAAACATCAATAGCGAAAAGAAGAATAAGATTATTTTTAGAAAATAAAGATAAATAAGATATATATGTTAGATTTAAAAAAACAATTAGAATTAATTAAAAAAAATAAGAATAATTCCTTTAGTAATATTTCTCATTTTTATATTATTTTTGGTGATGCTAAAAAAAACAAAGAAATTATTTCTTTATTTTTAGAAAAAGAATTAGATTTTAGTATTAAAGCTAATAATGATTTTTTTAATTTTTCTGATAATACATTACCTATAGATAAAGTTAGGGAAATTAAAGAATTAAATTCAAAAACAAAAAATAATGAAAATAACTGAAGAGTTTTTTTTATTGAAGTTAATCAAATAAGTATAGAAAGTCAAAATGCTTTCCTGAAAACTTTAGAAGAACCTTCTGATAATACAATATTTTTTCTTTTCTTACCAAATAATTCTTTTGTTTTAGATACTATTAAATCTAGGGCTCAGATTTTAGAAGGTGAAAACTTTTCTGATTATAAGATAGGTGAAGAGTTTTTAAAATCTAGTTATTTAGATAGAGTTAAAATTATAAAAAACTTAGATAAAAGTCAGTATTTTTTATTTTTAAATTCATTAGAAATTGCACTTTTAAATAAGAAAGATTCTATTAAAGATTTTTATAAAATTTATAAAAAATTTTTAGAATTAAAAAACCAATCACAAAATAAAGGATCAGGGGTATTTTATGTTTTAGAATTTTTGGCTATTTTTTTATAAATTAAAATAAAACATTAATCATTAAACTATATATAAAATAAACAATATTTTCTAAAATATTAGTTTGGAATAATATTATTATTAATAAAATAAAAATTATTAAATAATTTTTCTCCATAAAATGTTTAATCTTATTTTTTAATTTAAACGGAAAAAAAGAAAAAAGTATTTTAGATCCATCTAAAGGGACAACGGGAATTAAGTTTAAAATAGCTAGAAATAAATTCATAAAAATAGCAGCATTAAGTAATTCAAAAGTGATTGCGTTTTTATATCCTATTTTAAATAAGAAAAAAGAGCTTAGTAAAAAAATAATAGCAAGAATAATGTTTGATAATGGTCCAGCAACAGCAACGATTGCTTCTCCTCATTTTTTATTTTTTAAATTATTAGGATTAAAGGGAACTGGTTTGGCTCAACCTAGAATAAAAGAAGATCCTGATAATGCTAAAAAGAATGGTATTAATATAGAACCAAATAGATCAATATGAGGAATAGGATTTAAAGTAAGTCTTCCTGAGTTTTCAGCTGTAGAATCTCCTTGATATAATGCAGCATAACCATGAGATATTTCATGAATTATGATTGAAAATATCAAAATTCCAACCAATCAAAATGTTTTTAAATCAATTCCTAAAAAATCCATATTGTAAATAAATTATTTTATGATATTATATCACGAATTAAGTAATTAAAAAATTATGGCAAAAAAATGTGAAATTACAGGAAAATCTTCTATGAATGGTGGTACATACGCTAAGTTTCGTGCTACTAATTATAATCCTGCAGGAAAAAGAAGAAGAAAAGCAAATTTACAAAAAAAGAAAGTTTTTGTTCCAGAAACAGGAAAATCTTATAGTTTATTAATATCAGCAAGAGCAGTAAAAACTATTGTAAAAAATGGAGCTTACAAAACATTAAGAAAAGCTGGAATTATTAAGTAAATAACAAATTTTATATTTGTATATTTACTTTATGCGGAGTTAATTTAAAAAACCAAAGCTTTAGCTTTGTTTTTTAATAACAATAGTTAAGTAAATATACAAATATAAAATTTGTTATTTACTTAAAAAACTATCTCAAGATAGTTTTTTTTAAATTGAAAATTATAAATCTAAATGTTAATATTAAGTCAACACTTTTTTGTGTTTAATAAAAAAATTATGCAAATAATAATATTACCTAAAAATATAGATATTGATAAAAAGGCAGAAGATTATATAACAAAAAAAATGGAATCTTTAGAAAAAATGTTATCTAAGGATTCGAATGTATCTTGTGAGTTTAGAATTGGTAAAAATTCAGTAGATCGTAAAAATAAAAAAGCTTATTTTGCTGAAGCTAAAATATTAACTCCCAAAAAAGTATATGGAGCTAGGTCTGATGAAGAAACTATGTTCGAAGCAATTGATTTTGTAAAAGATGAGTTGTTGAAAAAAATAAGAAGACATAAAGATAAAAGAATAAGTTCTATAAAAAAAGGCGGTAGAATCTTTAAAAATTTAATGAGAAAATTTTCAATAAAATAATTATGGGATTTAAAATAGCAGACACAGATGAAATATGAGTACTTGTTCCTATAATTATAGTAATAGTTTTTTTATATTTTTTCTTGTTTAAAGTAGGTTATATTAAAAAAGAAGATGTTTCTATTCAGATTTTTGGAGAAAAAAAAGAAATTTCTGAAAAAGGTGATATGGATAATGATAATTTTCAAGATGAAAATTTAAAAGCTAGTGATATAGGTGAAAATTATAAAATAGAAAAAAAAGAAATAAATATTATGGATATTAAAGAAGGTGAAAAATATACTACAAAAAGTGGTTTAATGTTTGAGGTAATAAAACTTGGAAGTGGTGAAAAACCAACTATTGATAATAAAGTGGAAGTTCATTATCATGGAACACTTATGGATGGAAAAGTTTTTGATTCATCTGTTGAAAGAGGGCAAAGAATAGAATTTCCATTAAAGGGTGTAATAGTTGGATGACAAGAAGGATTACAATATATGCCAACTGGTTCAAAATTTAAATTTACTATTCCACCAGAATTAGCTTATGGTGATAGATCTGCTGGAAGTATTCCACCAAATTCTACATTAATTTTTGAAGTAGAATTATTTGAAGTAAAATAAGATTAAAAAACAAAACAACATAATATAATTATGTTGTTTTTTCTTTGCAAAAAGTAAAGCTGAGTGCTAAAATTATTTTATTATGAAAATTTTTATTAATTTTTTTACTTTTATAATTTTTTTACTTTTATTAATCTCAAATAATGCTCTAGCTTCAACATCAGAGATAGAATATAAAATAACACCATCTTATCCAAGGGCTTATGAAATTGTCGATTTAGATCTTAAGACTAATTATTTTGATTTAGATAATTCAGAAATTTTTTATTACATCGATGACAATTTAATTCAACAAGGTTTTGGATTAAAAAATTTTATATTTAAAACAAAAAATGTTGGCCAAAAGACAAACATTAAGGTAGAAGTTAAAAAATTCAATGATGAAATTATAGCTGAAAATATTAATATTACTCCAGCCGAAGCTTCTTTAGTGTATGAAGTTCAAGATCCATATAGACCTTTTGGTTATAAGGGAAAGTCTGTAGCTTTATCAGATTCTAAAGTAAAGATTTATGTATATACTAATTTTAGAGATGTTAATGATAAAAAAATAAATTCAGAAAAATTAATTTTTAATTGATATAAAAATTTTGAATTAGAATATGATAAATCTGGAGTAGGAAAGGATACTTACTACATTGATAGGCTGCCTGCAAATCCAAGAAAAACAGATATTTCAGTTAAAGTTTATTCACTAGATAGAAAATTAGTTGCCAAAGATCAAATAAATTTTTCTCCAGAAAGAACGGATGTTGATTTCTACTTAATATCAGATACTCTTCCTTTTAATTTTAAAAATATTGCTAATCCAAATATAGAATCTTTTTCTTTGGATAGTAAAATTAAAGCAATTCCTTATTTTATGAATGACTTACCTATGAATGTTGAAGTTAGCTGAAAAATAAATAATAAAAGTGTATCTGGTATATTTGGAGAACCATTATCTATTGTTTTATCTAATTCTGTAAATAAATTTACAGCAGAAACTAATTTATTTTTGAGAGTGAAAAACTCAAAAAGAATTTTACAATCAGTGGAAGAAAATTTTAAAATTCTTTTTTCAAAAGAAAATATAAATAATAATAAAGAGACTGAATATTTTCAAGAAAGCAATAATTCTTCAAATGAAACAAAAAGTTTTTTTAATTTCTTTTAACTCTATAGTTTTTTAAAGGTTTTTTTGTTATAATAAATTTATGATAATTACTAGACATGGAAATACTTTTTTTAAATTTGTATTTGCCGACAAAACCATCGCATTTAATCCTATTTCAAAAAACTCAAAGCAAAAAATTTCAAAATTCGGTTCAGATTTAGCTATTTCGTCACTATTTCATCCAGATTTTAATGGCTACGATGAAGTAACATTTAAAGATAAAAAACCTTTTGTTATTAAAGGAGCAGGGGAATACGAGATAAACGACATCTTTATTAAGGGTTATGGATTAAAACAAAAATTTCAAGAAGTTGATGAAATGCTTACATCTTATACTATATTATTTGATAGTATTAATATTGCGCTTTTCGGGCCAATAATTTCTTCAGAAGAGTTTTCAAATGAAGCATTTGATGATTTTTCAAAAGCTGAAGTATTTCTTGTGCCAATTGGAGGGGGAGATACATTTTTACCAAAAGATGCTGCTAAATTTATAAAACAGTTTAATCCTAAAATTATTATACCTATTTTTTATTCGCAAAAATCAGATCTTGAAGAGTTTGCCTCAGCTTTAAGTATTGAAATTGAAAAAATGGATAAACTTACATTGAAAAAAAGTGACATATCAGATGATGTTCCTGTTAGAATTATAGACTTGGATATAAATTAGTTAAATTTTATGAATAAAGAAATTGAAAAAAATGAGAACAACGAAAGAATATTAAATTCACCGATTGTAGAGACAATGAGTAAGTCTTATATTGATTATGCTATGTATGTTATTACAGACAGGGCACTACCTGATGTAAGAGATGGGATGAAACCTGTTCATAGAAGGATTATTTTTGCTATGCATAAAAATGGTTTAAATGCTTCTTCTAAATTTATGAAATCTGCGAGGGTTGTTGGAGATGTTATTGGTAAATATCACCCCCATGGTGATGCTGCAGTTTATTCTACAATGGTTAAAATGGCTCAAGATTTTACATACAGATATCCATTGGTATGAGGTCAAGGTAACTTTGGTTCAGTTGATGGTGATTCACCTGCTGCTTATAGATATACAGAAGCTAAGATGCAAAAAATTTCAGCTAGTCTTTTGTCAGATATTGAAAAAGAAACTGTAGATTTTATACCAAATTTTGATGGTAGTTTATATGAACCGAAAGTTTTTCCGACTAGAGTACCAAATCTTTTATTAAATGGAACATTGGGTATTGCAGTAGGTATGGCAACAAATATACCCCCACATAATTTAGGTGAGGTTGTAGATGCTACGGTTGAATTATTAGAAAAACCAGAATCATCAGTGGGAGATTTATTAAAGTATATAAAGGGTCCGGATTTTCCTTTAGGTGGAGTTATATTTAATCAAAAAGATATTAAAACTGCATATGAAACAGGGCATGGTGGTATAGTTACTCGTGGTGTTGCTGAAATTCAAGAAACTTCAGGTGGGGCAAGCCAGATAATTATTACTTCTATTCCTTTTCGTGTAAACAAGTCTGTTTTAGTATCAAAAATAGCATCTTTATTTAGAGATAAAAAACTTATAGGATTAAAAGATTTAAGGGATGAATCTACTAAAGATATTAGGGTAGTTGTTGAATTAAAAAGAGGAGCTTTTGCACAAAAGATTTTAAATACTATTTATAAGAATACTCAGTTAGAAGAAAAATTTAATTTTAATATTGTAGCATTAGTAAATGGAGTACCTAGAACTTTAAACCTTAAAGATATTTTAGAAGAGTTTGTTTTACATAGAAAAGAAGTTGTTAAAAAAGCTACAGAATTTGATCTAAAAAAAGCAGAAGCTAGAGCTCATGTATTAGAAGGTCTTAAAAAAGCTCTAGATCATATTGATGAAGTTATTAAACTTATTAAAAAATCAAAAGATGTTGTGGAGGCTAGAGCTAATTTAATAAAAAAATTTAAATTTTCAGAAATTCAGGCTCAAGCTATTTTAGATATGAGGCTGCAAAAACTTGCTAATCTTGAAAGACAAAAAATAGAAGATGAATTAAAAGAATTAAAAATAACAATAAAAGATTTAAAGGATATTTTATCAAAACCGGAAAGAATTTTAGCTATTATTAAAGAGCAATTGGCAGAAATAAAAGATAAATATAATAATGAAAGAAGAACTAGAGTTGTCCCAACTGCTGCAGGTGCTTTTAAAACTGAAGATTTAATCCCAAATGAACCATCAACTTTAGTATTAACTAAAGGTGGTTATTTAAAAAGAACAAATCCAGATGAGTTTAAGGCTCAAAAAAGAGGAGGAAAAGGAGTTATTGATATGAATACAAAAGATGATGATGTTATTTCTGAATTTATTACAGCTACAACTCACTCTGATATTTTATTCTTTTCAACAAAAGGTAAAGTTTATAGAAATAAAATGTATGAACTTCCAGAAGGAAAGAGAGCTACAAGAGGTAAATTCATTTCAAACTTTTTACCTTTGGAAGATGGAGAAAAGATTACATCCGTAGTTGCTTTGCAAAAAGATTTTAAAGAAAATGTTGATTCTTTAATAATGGTTACTAAAAAAGGAACTGTTAAAAAGACTGATGCTAAAGCATTTTTTGAAGTTAGAGCAAATGGATTAATAGCTATTAATTTAAAAGATGATGATGAACTTATTGATTCAAGATTTATTTCAAAAGATGATTCTATAATTTTAACTTCTATGAATGGTAAAGCTATACATTTTAAAGAATCAGATTTAAGACAAATAGGAAGAACTTCAGCTGGAGTTAGGGGTATAAGATTATCAAAAGAAGATAAAGTTGTTTCTTTATCAATTATTCCAAATGGAAAAGTTGAAGAATCAAAACTATTAGTTATTACTGAAAATGGTTACGGTAAGCAAACAAAAGTTTCAGATTTTAAAATTCAAAACAGGGGAGGATCTGGAATTAAAGCTGTAAAGGTTACAGAAAAAACAGGATCATTAATAGGGGCAAAAATTGCATCGGAAGAACATGAAGAAGTAATTGCAATGTCTGAACTTTCTCAAGTAATAAGAACATCTATAGATTCAATTCCAACCTTAGGAAGAGATACTCAGGGAGTAAGGATTATGAGAATGAAAGAAGGAGATATAGTTGTTACTTTTGTAAGATTCTAAATTTTTTAAACATAAAGAGTAAAAATTACATAGTAATTTTTGCTCTTTTTCTTTTCATTTATTTTAATATATAATAAAGATATATGAAAATAAAAAAACAAATCTTTGAATTTATTAAAAATTTTACAAAATCAGCTATAGCAATTTCTGCTATATTATTATTAACTTTTCTTTTTTTAATTTTAGTTACTCTAGGAATTATCTCTAATTGATTAATGGGGTCAGATTCTCAAAATAATTCTATAAATTATCAAAATAAAGAAATCATAACAATGGATTCAATGGAGGGGGCTAGATCTTCAAAAATAGTATCTCCATTAATTCCTCAGTTTTATAATCAAGCATCTGAATACGATGAAGCTATTGAAAGAAAAATTATAAAAAATGGAAATTTATCATTAATTGTAGAAAGTATAGAAACATCAAAAAATGATATTGAAAAAATCACAGAAGAATTTAAAGGATTTATTCAAGTGTCACAATTTTCAAAAAATGAAGAACCAGTTTTTTATAATGAGAATGGAAATCAAAAAAGCAGTCTTATTAAAAGTGGTTATTTTGATTTAAAAATTCCTGCAGAGAATTTTAAAGAAGCATTTGAAAAGTTTAAAACAATAGCAGTCGAAATAGAAAATGAAAGTATTTCTTCATCTGATATTACAGAAGAGTATTCTGATTTAGAAACACAAATTAAAAATAAACAAATAGAGGAAGATCAATTTGCTAGTATTTTAAAAAGAAGCGGAAATATTACTGAAGTTTTAGAAGCTACAAAATATTTAAACAATGCCAGAAAAGAAAAAGAAAGATTACAAGGTAGATTAAATTATTTATCAAACCAAGTAGAACTTTCTTCTATTAGAATTAATTTAAAATCTGAAAAAGAAGTTGATATTTCAGAAGTAGAATGATCTTTAACTTATAAAATAAAATCAGGGTTTAAAAATTTATTAGAAGATGTATCTTCTCTTATTAATTTTATAATTTTATTTTTATTCAAATTACCTATATTATTATTCTGAACAATATTTATATTTTTAGGATTCAAATCTTCAAAATTTATATTTGATAAAATAAAAAATAAAATATAGTAAAATAATTTGTAATTTAAATCAATATAATATATAATTACAAATATGAAAGATTCGCTATGAGCGAGTTCTTTTTTTTAAAAGAATAAAGAGTGAGTATAGTGAGTGATAGTTAAAAATTATAAATAATAAATAAAAATATGTTATTCGATTTAAAAATAATAGGTTCAGTTCTTGAGGAATTACAAGAACAAAAGGGGGTGTCAAAAGATGAAGTTTTATTCGCCATTGAAGAATCATTAGCTTCAGCTTATAAAAAACAATATGGAGAAAGAGGTCAAATTGTAAGAGCTAAATTTAATTTAGATACTGGAGATGTTGATTTTTTCAGGGTAAAGGAAGTTGTTTCACCTGATCAAATTATTCCAGATGATGAGTTAGAAGCTATGGATAAAGAACAATATTTAGCTGCAAAAGAAAAAGGAAAAATTAAATTTATAGACCAAAGACATATTTTATTAGAAAATGCTAAATTAGTAAAAGCTGGAGTTGAGGCTGGAGAAGAATTATCTTTTGAATTAGAAAAGAAAACAGATTTTGGTAGAGTTGCAGCACAAGCAGCAAAGCAAACTATTAAACAAAAAATAAGAGAAGCTGAAAGAGGATATATTCAAAAAATGTTTGGAGATAAAGAAGGAACAATTGTTGAAGGTGAAGTTGTTAGAGTTGAGACCGGAACTATTTTTATAAATTTAGGAAATACTGAAGGTATTATGCCATTCTTCGAACAAATTAAATCTGAAAAATACCAAACAGGTGATAAAATTTTAGCTTACTTAGTGAAAGCTGGAGAAGGAAGAAGGGGTGGTGTGGAACTGCTACTTTCTAGAACTCATCCAGAATTTTTAAAGAAACTTTTTGAACAAGAGGTTCCAGAAATAGGAGAAGGTTTAGTTGAAATTGTTAAAGTTGTTCGTGAACCTGGGTTCAGAGCAAAAATTGCAGTGAAAGCTTTTGATGAAGATTTAGATCCTATTGGAACATTTGTTGGACAAGGTGGTTCAAGAGTTACTACTGTTTCTTCAGAACTTGCAGGAGAAAGAATTGATATTATTGAATGATCTGAAGATGAAAAAGATTTTATTGCACAATCATTGTCACCAGCTTCAATTATGGATATTGAAATTATTGAAAACGATGAGTATAAAACAGCAAGAGTTTATGTATTAGAAGATCAATTTTCTTTAGCAATTGGTAGGGGTGGTCAAAACTCAAGATTAGCTGCTAAGTTAACTGGTATGAAAATTGACATTAAAGTAGTTGATGAAGAAGGTAATGAAGTTAAAAAAGAAGATATGAAAAGAGAAGAAAAGAAAGTGATAGTAGTTGAAGAAAAAGTTGAAGTTGAAGAGGTAAAAGAAGATGCTATAGATGAAGAGGTTATTGAAAATGAATCTCAACCTGAAGAAAAAGAAAAAGAAGATGTTAAAGAAGTTGTTAAAGAATCTGAATCTGAATCTGAGCCTGAAATAAAAGAAGAAGAAAAGAAAGAAGAAAAATAAGAAAAAAATTCGTCTTTGTAAACGACAGTAATCTATCAGCCCCGTCGTTGCGAACGATAGTGAAGCAATCCAGAATACAAAAAATTAAAATAGATACATCTACAGATGTATCTATTTTAAACTTAAAATAAAAAGTGTACATTTTAATGTACGCTAAAATGTACATTAAAAAATTAACATTAATTATTTTTTTATATAAAAATATTGTAAAACTTTGTTTATTTGATATTATTAAATTTAATTAATATTAAATAAATAATAAAAATATGAGATCAATCTTCACATTTAGTTTAGCAGTATTTTTCCTTTTTAGTCAGGCAATTTTTGCTTTCACTTATCCAACAGCAACTCCTCCAGATGGAAATGTTGCAGCCCCAATAAACACTTCAATTAATTCTCAAGTAAAATCAGGAGGGTTATCTCTAGGATCTCTTTTAGTAACAGGTGGAACTTCAATTTTAGGAGCTTTAGGTATTGGAATAACAGAACCATTAGCAAGTTTACATATAAAAGGAGGTGATACTGCCACACAATTTTTTTTAGAAGATGCTGATAGTACAACTTATCTTAGGTTAGGTGGTTTTTGAAATCCAGGTAATAATCAAACAAATTTTGAGATTATTAATGATGGAGTTGGAGGAACTCTTCATATGTTTAGAGATGAACCTGGACAATTAGCTTTGGGTGATATTAATGGAGTAAATCAATGAGGAGATTATAATTATAAATTATTAGTTACTGGAGATTCTATATTTAATGGTGATATTAAAATTTCAACTGGTAATGATATCTGTATAACTGATGGTAATTGTCTATCTACATCAGGTTCTGGCTCAGAACCTTGATTTGGAATAGATGACGGATTGGGAGCTACTTCAAATACTGAAGATATTTATATGATGGGTTCTGTTTCTATTGGAGAAAACACAGCACCAGCTTTTAATTCATTATTTGTAGTTAATTCTTTAAGTGAAGTTGATGATGAATATGCAGTAGAAATAACTTCCCGTACAGATGGTTTAATAGTTCATCAACCTTCTGACATTGGTGGAGGAGTTGATTTTGATTATACTCATCCAACGCTTCAATTAAAAAGAAAAAGTGGTAGTAAGGGGGCAAATCTTTTAATAGGTAATCAAAACGGAGGAGGATATATTTATGGATCAAATGAGATGGGATTAGGTTTTTATGATACTTTAGATACTTCGAATCAAATAATGAGAATTCAAAATGGAGATTTAATTGCTACAAATGGAAATGCCGGAAATAGATTTATAGTTTCAAGATATTATAATGAAAACCAATCATTAACTATGAAAACTGGAGATAGTGGCACAATTTTTCAAACATATCAAGATGAAGCAGCAGGAAATAGGGGTAATATTACATTTAGAATGGGAAATATTTTAGGGCAAGAGCCAATATTTACAGTTGAAGATTTCACATCAGGTGTTTCAGATGAAAAATTTAGAGTAGATGCTCTTACTGGCAATGTTGGGATAGGAACAACTGATCCTTTAGAAAAATTAGATGTTAACGGAAATATTAGAGTAGAAACCGGAGGTGATGTATGTATTGTCGGGGGTAATTGTTTATCTACAGCAGGGGGGTCTGCTTCTATTAACCACGATCTTAATAATATAAATAGTATTCAGTTGCTTTCAGTTACTGGGGCTCATGGAGAAACATGGACTATACCACATAGTTTTGGAAAAATACCAAAAGCAATTAAATTTAAAAATTATATAGGGCAAACTGGATTTGATATTAGTGAATATTGAATTTGGTTTGATGAATTAGGTAATTCATCTAGACAATTTCCGACAACTCTTGATGTTTGTAGGGGTAGTAGTGTTTATAAAGCAGGAATCATAAATGTTACAAGTTCTGATATTATAATTCAATGATCATCTAATACTAGTTATGGTAGTTGTAATAGTGCAGACACAGCTAGAATTCTTTATTTTTATGAATAGCTAAAAAACATAAAAAACCACTTTACAAAGTGGTTTTTTTGTATTGTTCGTGATATAATCTTTCGGTTATGAATAATAATAATATATACGAAATCGGGATGTTAATTAATCCTGATTTAGCACAGCAGGGGGCTGAAAAGGCTATTGAAAATGTTAAAAGCATTATTTCAAAAGCAAGCGCTTCTGTAATTTCCGAAGGTGAAGTAGTAGATATAGATCTCGCTTACCAAATAATTACTAAAATAGCTTCCAAAAATGAAAGATTTAATAAAGCTTTCTTTACTTGGATTAAATTCAAATCAGAAACAGATAAAGTTTCTATTATAAAATCAGAAATTGATAAGAATAAAAAAGAAATTTTTAGATTTTTAATTGTTAAAACTGTTGAAGATGATGAAGTAACTGACAAATATTTATTAGATTCTGAAGAAGAAATAGAAGAAGATAAAAATATTAAGGTTAAAAAAGACAAAATAGTTAAAGATTTAACTGATAAAGAAGTTAATGAAGCAAAAGAAGAAGTTAAAGAAACTAAAACTAAAGAAGTTAAAGAAGAAGTTAAAGAATCTAAACCAGATGATTTAATAAAAATAGAAGGTATTGGTCCTAAAACAGCAGAAGTTTTAAATACAAAAAACATTAAAACTTTCGCTAATTTAGCAGATTCTAAAGTTGGAGATTTGAGAGATATTTTAGAAGAAAATGGTCTTTCAAGATATGATCCAAAAACTTGATCAAAACAAGCAAGACTTGCAAGAGACGAAAAATGGGATGAATTGAAAAAATTACAAAATGAATTAAATGGTGGAGAATAATTAAAATAAAACATGAATGTAAATAAAGCAATTATAGTTGGTAGAATTACACAAGACTTAGAACTAAAAAGCACTAACAGTGGAACAAAAGTTTTAAATTTTTCAGTTGCAACAAATTATGTTTATAAAGATGCTTCTGGTAATAAAGTTGAAAATACTGAATTCCATAATGTTGTAACTTTTGGAAAACAAGCTGAAACTATAGCTCAATATTTTGCAAAAGGACAAGAAATTTATGTAGAAGGAAGACTTCAAACTCAATCTTGAGAAGATCAACAAACAAGTAAAAAAATGTATAGAACAGAAATTGTTTTAGATAAATTTGAATTTGGAGCTAAACCAAACGGTGGAGGAAATTCAAATAATCCAAATAATTTCAACAATAATACACAAAAACCTGTTGAACAAAAACAAGAAAATCAAATAGAATATCCTGAAGAGGAAATTAACCCAGAAGATATACCATTTTAAATTTAAACCTTCAAAATTGACATGGTACTTCGTTGAATTTTGAAAAATAACACTTACTGTACATTTGTACACCTTCGTATTATTTTTCAAACACCGCCTTGTACCACACTAAATTTTAAAAATTTAAATAAATTAAAAACTAAATTAATAAAAAAATATGACAACAGATTATTTTATAAAAAACAAAATAAAACATATAGACTATAAAGATTTAGAAACTTTAAAAAAGTTTACTAATCCTCATGGAAGAATTACAGCCAGAAAACATACTGGACTTACTTCAAAAAGCCAAAAGAAAGTAGCTAGAGCTATTAAGAATGCTAGATTCTTAGCTTTAACTCCATATATTGAAGCTTAAAAAAAGATACTCTATATAAAACAACGAATTTAGTATTCGTTGTTTTCTTTTTATTTAAAAAATAAATGATAAAATGAATAAAATTATGTTAAAAAAATCATTTTCAATTATATTATCGACAATATTAATAATTATAAGTTTATTCTTAATCGGATTTCAGAATACATTTGCTAGTGGAGCAGCTTGGTCTATTGATGGAGCTTCGGGTTTCAATATTTCAAATGAATCAGAAATCGAATTTGATGGAATAGTTGCTAAATTAATAAGCCCATATTCTACATCAAAACCATATATTAGTCCGATAAATTTTCAAACATTTGATATTTCAATATCTTCATTTTCTCACATTTTAGGTATAAATAATGAAGGAAATCTAATATATCAAATATCTACAGATAACGGAGGAACATGAAATTACTGAAACACAAGCGCATGATCTACAACAACATCAACAGACGGTACAGAATCATCTACAGTATCAGATATTAATACTAATATAGATACATTAGACACAGACGGAGGAGAATTCCTGTGAAGAGCATATTTAAACTCTGACGGTATACAACAAGTAGAGCTAGATGAAGTTCAAATAATTTATGATGAACAATTAATAACAGAATATCCAATATCAGCAGCTGACATGACTCCAGAAACTGATACCGGAGTTTATAGTTTTGATAATATAACAAATGACAATACTCCAAATTTTATAGGTAGTTGTTATAGAGATGATTTAATAACTTTATATAGAGGTAGTCAAAGTATCGGAACATCAAGCTGTTTATCTAATAGTTATTCTGTAACACCGGCAAGCGGAATAGATGATGGAAATTATTCTATTACAATAACTTTTAAAGAGACTGGAAAAATAGAATCGCCAATATCTCCATCATTGTTTATTGAGATAGATACCACTTTACCAAGTGTTGAAACTCCAGATTTGATAGATTCTTCTGATACAGGTATTTCAGACACTGACAATGTTACAACAGATAAAACACCAACATTTACTGGAAACTGTCTAACAGGAACAGATGTATATTTATATGAAAATGAAACAGAATTGGCATCACAAATTTGTTCAAGCGAAAATAATTATAATTTAACAACGTCAAATATGTCTGATGGTTTTTATAATATTTATATAAAAAATCAAGATATAGCAGGTAATGAAGAATCATCACTTTCTTTATCTATAACTATTAATACTTCCGAAAATTTTGTTTGCCAAGGGGATAGTAGGTTTTCCGGATATGCATGATCTGAAAATATTGGATGAATTAGTTTCAACTGTAGAGATATGGTAACTGATATTGAATATGGTGTAACAAGTGATGGTGCTGGTAATGTTTCCGGATATGCATGATCTGAAAATATTGGATGAATTAATTTTGGTTATTACGGGAATGCAATATTAGATTTAAATACAGGATTTTTAAGTGGTGATATTTTAAGTATATCAGGGTTAGAAGATTTAACTGATGGGTGAGATGGTAAAATATCACTTTCAGGATCATCACCAGATTATGGTCCTATTTTAGATTTTGGTAATTATGAATTTGATGGATTTGCTTGAGGTGGTGACGTTGTAGGATGATTTGAATTTAGAACAGATTATTCAACAGTTGCTTATGATGCATTCGCTATGTCTTTTACGGCAAATAAAGGATTGACTGATACTAATAAAGTCCCATATGATGGAGCAGTTATACTTTCTTGAAATACCGATGGAGGGGCCTTATCTTGCTCAGCATCAGATGGTGTTAGTACAACATGAACCGATGAAAATCCAAAAACAGTTGGTTTTCCTGTAGCTACAGAGGAAATAATTTATAATTTAACAGAGGATTTAGTATTTACTTTAACTTGCCAAGACTCTGGGGGAAATCAATTAGAAAGAGATATCTATATATATGTTGATGCACAAGCACCATATCTTTCTTTCACTGCAGATGATTATAATATTCCTTCAGGATCATCAACAGCTTTACGTTGAGTTGCTGAAAACGTTGAAAATTGTGTAGCTTCTGGAGATTGAAGTGGAAGTAAAGGAGTTGGAACAAATTCAGAAGATTCTGGTAGTTTAACTAATTCAGTTAATGTATTCTATTTAAGTTGCGACTCTCTTTATTTAGAAGACTACCCTGATAAACTTGAAGCTATTGTTCAAATAGATGTAGAAAGGTTAATGGTTGATTTTTATGCAGAACATAATCCTATTCCTTATAATGAAAAAATTAGATTGTTTTGAGAAACTAATTTTGCTAGTTCATGTATAGCATCAGGTAATCTTCCAGAATTTATAGGAGCTGTTCCTCATTTTGATGGAGTTAATGATTTTGAAACAGAAGGCTTTATGACAGAATCTGGTATGCAATATAATGCAATTTTAGATTGTACTGGTAGTGATGGACAAACATTCAATAAAACTATAGTTATAAGAGTTGGGAAGAACCCAGATTATAAAGAAATATAAAATATTTATAAAATTTAAATTAATAAAAAAACAGAATTTTTATTCTGTTTTTTTTATTTAAAAATGGAAAACTTAAAAAAAAATTATATTATGATATTATTATATCAATGGATAAAGATATAAAAGATTTTATTATAGAATCTGAATTGCTAAATTTAAAACAAATTAAAGAAATTGAGAATAATGTTTTTAAAAATAATATTAATTTTTTTGATGCAGTTCTAGAATCAGGTTTTTTAGACCAAGAAACTTTATCGAAAATATCAGCTCATTTAGTAGGAATACCTCAGGTTAGTTTAAGAGATAAAAATATTTCAATGGAAATTTTAGAAAATATTCCGGAATCTATATGCTGTGAAAATAATATTTTAGCTTTTGAAAATAAGGATGGGGTTGTATCAGTCGCATTTTGTGATGTAAAATCATTGGATATTTTAAATTCTATTTTTGAAAATAGATCAGATAATTTAAAATTATTTTTAGCTGAAAAATCAGACATAGAACAACAAAAAGAAATTTATAAAAAATTAGTTTTTGAAGAAAAAATTTTAAAAAATAAAAATCAATCAGAATTAATAAAAAAAATTGATGACTTTTCTATATTAAGAGAAAGTGATTTACCTAAAGATTTTTTAGGAGAATTATTGGATGATAAAAATACTGATGATTTTATTAAAACTCTTTTGGAAAATGCAGTTACTTCAAGAGCTTCTTTTATATATTTTAATATTGGAAAAGAAAATTTAAAAATTTCTTTTAGAATTTTTGATAAAAAATACCCAAATTTAGAAATAGATAAAGATATTACTTTTTCAATATTTTCTAAATTAAAATTTTTAGCAGATTTAAAAATTAATTCAAAAGAAAACATTCTGGAAGGAGTTTTTGAAAAAGAAATTTTAGGGAAAAAATACAATTTAAATCTATCATTTATTAAGGGTGATTTTGGTGAAAGTTTAACTATAGAAGTTATTAATTTAGATAATGAATTCAAGGCTGATATTCTAAACTTATCAAACAAACAAGAAAATTATTTTTTACAAATTATAAATAAAAAAAGTAATATTATTACAATTGCTGGAGATAAAAAATTAGAGAATATAAAAAATTTATATAAATTTTTAGAATCAGAATCAAAAAAAGAATATGAAGTTTATTCTTTAGAATCAGATACTTTGCAGCAATTACAATTTGTAAATCAGGTTTCAATTTCTAAAAAAAATAATATTTCAAATATTGTAGCTAAGATAATAAAAAATAATCCTGAGGTTATTGCTATAGACTATTTCACAAAAACTTCATTTTTAATGCTTTTTAAATATGCTTCTTTTGGTAAAAAAGTTTATTTAAATATAGGAAAAGATTTGAATATGTTAGTTAATATTATTTTTGATTTAAAATTAGATAAAGGTTTATTGGTTAAAAATTTTTCTTATTTTATTCAGAATCAAGAATTTAATAAGTTAGATATGGATAATAAGAAAAAAGATTTTTTAAATAAGAAAGAAATTTCTTTGGTTAATAAATTTTTATCAGATACAGAACTTAAATCTTTATTTATTGAAAATGATTTAGAAAAAGAAATAAAGAAGGGAATTAAAGATGTACCATTTTATAAAAATAAAAAGAAAGTTAAAATTTTTAAATTAAAGAAAGATCAACAAGAGCTGGTAAATATTAAAGGAATATTTAATTTAGGCTTAATTTTAGAAAAAGAATTTTTGAAAAAATCCAAAGATATTGAAATAAAAAATTCAATAAATAAAGAAATTAAAAAGAAGATTTTGGAAAATGGAATATTAGCTTCTTTTAGAGGGTTAATAGATATTAAGGAAGTATTAAAATACTTGACAAAGTAGTATTATAAGTGTAATATAAAAACATCATGAATGAAAGAATTTCAAGAAAAATAAGACAATATTCAGATCTTTCTCTAAAGGAGAAAAAGGCTCTTTTAGATTTTGATGTAGATGTAGATAATAAAAAATGAACTAATCCAAAAGAAAAAAGTGGAGTAAATCAGAATAGTGAAAATTTAAAACCCAAATTTGATCTTAGTACTGTAACAACAGATAAATATAAACTCGAATCAGAAGAACTTAAGTTAAGTGATAAAGGTATATATGAAAGAGATAAATCAATTCCTAAGGGTAAATTTCATTCGTTACCTGAAGGTAGTTTTGAAAAAAATATTGACCCTGAAAATCAAAAATATAAAAAACCTAAATTTGAAGAGGATAAAGAATTATTTGAGACTATTGAAAATGGTATAAAAAACCATAAAGAAAAAAAAGGTATCAATATTGAAAATTATGATAAATTTAAAAAGTTGGCAAATGAAATATATTTTAATGATGTTAAAACAGCTAAAGATTTAGAAAAAGCTTCTTTTTCTTTTTTTAGCAAAATGAATCAATATGGAAAATATAACAATGAATTAAATAAATACTGGAAGGAAGTGATAAAGGAAAAATACAAAAAGATTTATGGAGAATCTTATAGTGAAAAAACAGGTTTCTTAAATATTAATAAATTTTTCGTAGCTAGATCTTATATGGATTTAAAATTAATGACAGATTTTTTAGGAAATAAAGATTTAGAAAATAAAAATTTAATTGAAAACATAAATAATGATAAAAAAATATCAATAAAAGATAAAAAAGAGGCAATAGAGGAAATATTAAAATCTTCAAAAAAAGATGAAGATGTTTTTAATGGATACATAAAAGAAAGGGGTTACAGCCCTAAAGGGAAGAATAAAAATGTTTTAAGATTTTTAACAAAAAAAGAAAAAAAACAATACAATAAATATATTAAAAAATCTAAAAATGAATTTAAAGAATTATCAAAAGGTGCAATAAGGTTATTAGGTTCAGAGATGAAATTTTTAGGTATTATTTTAGGGGGGGCACTTGTACTATTTAAAGGTTTAATAAGTAAATTATTTGGTAATACAAGTATTTTTAAAAGTTTCAATGATGGTTATAAAAATGGTTTTTCTTTTTTCAGTAAAAATAAAGAAAAATAATAGATTATAATAATGTGTTATATATACAACACTGTGTTTATTTAAGTAATTTTAAATAAATTTTAAATTACTTCGCTCGATCATGTTATAATTCTTATGGGGATGTTCGGGCTTTGACATTGAAGATCTTAATTTAGATTGCAATATAGTTTGGTAAGACTATAAAAATACCACAAATTTTAAATGCAAATTTAAAACAAAAATTAACTAGCGTAGTAAGTCCTTTCTTAAACGCGTTAGTTCCAGCTCGTTCTTTCGCTTAGTCGTTAACGGTTGAACTTTTAGTTCCCGAGAGGTTGGCTAAATATTTTTCAATTTTTCAGTGAGAAGATTATTTAGATTATATTATCTGGAATAGAATAGAAGGTTGTTCGGACTTTTATTCAAATTTATTTAGAGCTAGTTAAAAAGCCAGTTTGTTTGTTTTTACCTTTTTAGCGAAATTTAAAATAAAATATTATTGTAGATATCTAAATTAAACTTTAATGGACGGGAGTTCAATTCTCCCCATCTCCACAAAATATCAAAACCCGAAACATTAGTTTCTGGTTTTTTTATGCTTTATAATAGATGAGTGGAATTGAAAAAGAACTCGGTATACAAGATGAGCAAAGCGAGTGCTTGTCGAATCCGACGAGGCAGGGGGTTCTTAATGAAGAAAAATTGTAACAAAGTGTAAATTTTGATGAATTTAGAACTAGCGCTGATTATCCTCATCCCCAAACTTTAATTCAATCTTGTTATATTTTAATATATATTAAAATATATATTAAATTAACCAATGAACGTTACTTGAACGTTCAAGTAACGTTCATTAATATTTTATTTATAATATTAAATTTAAATATGTTAAAATTCAAATTATGAAAAATATTATAAAAAAAGAATTACCGATTTTATTTTTAATAGTTGTAACCATGACTATTCTTCTGTCTATTCTTCACGACAATCCGTTAGAAGTATTGAAAGTATTTTTAGTTGAAAAAAATTTTATTTTTTCAACTATAATATATTTTTTATTAGTAACAACATCAACTATTTTTTCTTCAATTACGATAGCTCCAATTATTCCATTTATTTCAAAAATATTTGGCCCTGTTTATTCTTTCATATTAACTTTTTTAGGAGTTTTTACTGGAACCATGATTTCTTTTTTAATAGCTAGAAAATTTGGAAAAGAATTTATTTTAAAATTTTTTAGTAAAAATAATTTAGAAACAGTAGAGAAAAAAACACCAAGAAATTTAAAATTCTTTAATATAATATTTTTTAGATTTTTCAATTCACCAGACAGCTTGTCTTATTTTTTAGGACTACACAGTAAAGTTAATTTTTTAAAATATTCAATCGCAACAGCTATAGGTATTTCTCCAGTTATTTTTATATTATCTTTTGGGCCAGAATCTATTAGTAATTCAAACAAATTATTATTTTTCTTTTTATTAATTGCTATATTTATTATATTATTTTCATATTTATTTTTTCAATTTTTATTATTGAAAAAAGTAAAGCTAGTTACTCATTCCGGAGCTTTTCATTCAGATGATATTTTTGCAGCAGCTACTCTATCCTTATTTTTAGAAAAAAGAGGAATGCAATATGAAATAATAAGAACAAGGGATAAAAAACTTTTAGAGGAGTTTAAAAAAGAAGCTAGAAATAAAAAAGATACTACATATGTATTTGATATTGGAGGGGAGTATGATGAAGAAAGTGATTTATTTGATCACCATCAAGAAGGTTCTCTTATTAGAGAAAATAATATTCCTTATTCATCCTTTGGTTTAGTTTGAAAAAAATATGGAGAAAAACTTTGCGGATCTAAAGAAATAATGGAAATTATAGATCAAAAAATATGCCTACCAGTAGACGCTATTGATAATGGTATATTAATTTCTAAAAATATTTTGGATTTTAAACCCTATGATTTTGGTTCTTTTCAAAAAAGTTTTTATCCAATATCTGGAGACAATAAAGATTTCAATAAAGCTTTTTTAGAAGTAGTAGGTATATTTAAAAAGATATTAGAAAAAGAAATAAAAAAAGCTTACAAAATTATAAAAGACGAAAAAGAATTTTGTAAAATATATAATAGTTCAAAAGAAAAAAGATATATTTATCTTAAAAATAATTTAATTTTACCTAAAAATATTTCTATTAAATATCCAGAACTTTTATTTACTATTCATAAAGGTTTTGAAAAGGGTTTTATAATAAATACTGTAAAATCGTCAGAAAAAGATCCTTTTGAAAGAAAAAAACATTTTCCAAAATCTTGGTCTGGTAAGCAAGAAGAAGATTTAGAAAAAATATCAGGAGTTGATGGGGCAACATTTTGCCATAAAGGAATATTTATAGCTGGAGCGAGTAATTTAGAAGCTGCTCAAAAAATGACGGAAATTGCTTTAACAGAAGAGTAGGGAAAAAACTGGATCGCTTCGTGCCTCGCGAAGACGGTACTTTTTGTATTTGCCTTCAACTTCGTCTTTGCGAGCGATAGCGTGGCAATCCAGGATATAAAAAAACAAGAAAAAAATTCTTGTTTTTATTTTACTTGTTACGTAGCATGCTACGTAACATTCTATCTGATTTACTACGTGACGAAGTTTTACGTGGTTATTTTAATTCTGATCAGTTTTTTCCAGAAATCATATTCACAACCAATGGAACTTCTTTATATTTTTTATCTAGATTAGAATTATTTAAAACACTTTCCATTATTTCTTCTATTTTTAAAATTATTTTTTTAGAAACTGATTTATGGATTTCAAAAATTAATTCATCATGTACTTGTGCTGTCATTTTAACTTCATTAAAAAGATTTTCTTTTTTAAGATATTCCCAGATATCAATCATAGCTATTTTTATAATATCAGCACCACTTCCTTGAATAGGAGCATTAATAGCCATTCTTTCTGCCATAGCTTTTATAAAAGGAATTTTAGAATTAATCTCAGGAAAAAATCTTTTTCTTCCAAATAAAGTTGTTGTAAACGATTTTTCTTTTGCTTCTTCTTTTGAATTCTCAATATATTTAGCAAGTCCAGAAAATTTTTCAAAATATTCATCTAAATATTGTCGAGCATTTGAAACACTAATTTCTTCTTCTCCAGATCCTTCATTTAAATTTTTCTTTAAACTATTAACTCCCATGCCATAAAGAATCCCAAAGTTTATAATTTTAGCTTTTCTTCTTGTTTCTTTTGTTTCTTCATCAAAAATTTCTAAAGCAACTTTTGAATGAATATCCTGATTTGAAATAAAAGCCTCTTTCATTTTTTTATCTCCAGACAATATAGCAGCTAATCTTAATTCTATTTGTGAATAATCAAATGAAACTAAATTAAAATTTTCTTCAGGAATAAAAACTTCTCTTATTTTAGACCCATAATTTCCAGAAGTGGGAATATTTTGAATGTTAGGGTTTTTTGAAGACATTCTTCCTGTAGAAGTTCCAAGTTGCAAAAAATCAGGATGAATACGATTATCATCATCAACCGTAGGAATAATATTATCTATATAGGTAGAAAGCATTTTAGATAATTCTCTATATTCTAAAATTAAATCTATTATTTTATGAGTACCTTTTAATTTTAATAATTCAGATTCTTTTGTTGAGACAACTCCTTTTGGTGTTTTTTTTAAACCTTTTGATGGAATTTCTAATTCTTCAAATAAAACTTCAGAAAGTTGTTTGGTAGATTTTACATTAAACTCACGTTTAGAAATTTTAAATATTTTTATTTCAATTTCTGAAATTTTTTTATTAAATTTTTTTGATAAATTTTTTAATTTTTCTAAATCAATTTTAAAACCATTTAATGTCATTTGGTCGCATATTTTTTTTAAAGGAGATTCTATGTTTTCTAATATAAAATTTAAATCATGTTTCTTGATTTCATTTTGAATATTTTTTTTAGCTGATAGAAAGTCATCTTTTGAAGTCATTAATTATAGTATATCATTTTTAGTAAAAAAAATGATATACTTCTTTTATTATGTTAAGTTTTTTGAATATATCTGCTGAAATGTCAGTTACTCTGTTATTAATTATTTTTGTTGCTTCACTTTTTATTTTAGTAAAAGGTGGAGATTTTTTACTTGAAGGTGCAGAAAGAACAGGAAGGTTTTTTAAGTTACCTAATTTTGTTATTGGTGCATTAATAATTGGGGTAGGAACATCCTTGCCAGAATTAGCTTCTTCATTGTTTGCTGTTTTCGATACAGAATCAGTATCAATAGTTGCTTCAAATGCTATAGGTTCAAATATTGCAAACATATTATTAGTAGCAGGACTCTCTTCTATAGTTGGAGGAGTTATTGTTTCAGTAAAAGATCTTGTAAAATTAGAAATACCTTTATTAGTGATATCAACATCATTATTTATTTTTGTAGCCTATGATGGAATTATTAATTTAATGGAAAGTATTATTATTGCTGCTGCTTTTATAATTTATTTATTTTATCTTTTAAATCATGATAAATATGAAGATAAAAAAGATAATAAAAAAGAAGAAAAAGGTGAAGTTGTAAAAAAAATAACAACAGAACCTTTCTATATAATTGGAGGTGGGATTGCTTTAGCAACAGGAGCATACTATTTAATAGAGACAGTTGTTTCACTGGCTGAAAAGTTTGATATAGCCCCTGGGGTTATAGGACTTTCTGCTGTTGCTATAGGTACATCATTGCCTGAAATTATAGTATCAGTAAAGGCTGTTTTGAGGGGAAAAACTGATTTGGCCTTTGGTAATATTTTTGGTTCAAATGTTTTTAATATGTTAATGATTGTTGGGGTTTCTGGGATTGTTGGTCCAATTTTTGCAAATAATAATTTGATTTTAGATGAACAAACATTAAAAACTGCATTACCATTTTTAGCCTTAACTACATTAATATTTTATGTTTCAGCTATAGCAAAAAGAATATATATATGAGAAGGTCTTATGTATATATTATTTTATTTATTATTTTCATTAAAAATTTTTGGAGTAATTTAAGACCTATTTTCTTTTGTGATATAATCTATTTATGAAAAGATTTTATATAACTAGTACACTTCCTTATATAAATGCAAAACCACATGTTGGTCATGCTATGGAAATTATAAGGGCAGATATAATAGCAAGGCATAAAAGAGCTCTTTTAGGTAAGGAAAATGTTTTTTTTAACACTGGAACAGATGAACATGGTCAAAAAATTGCAGATAATGCAAAAAAAGAAAATTTAGATCCTCAAGTATATGCAAATAAAATGATAGAGAATTTCTATGATTTAACAAAGTTTTTTAATATATCCTATGATAATTTTATCAGAACAACAGACAAGGATCATGTAAAAGCTGCGCAAAAATTTTGAGAAGTTGTTAAAAAAAATGGTCATATTGAAAAAAGACAATACCAAGTAAAATATTGTGTAGGTTGTGAGATGGAAAAAACAGATTCCGAGTTAGTAGATGGTTTTTGTACAGATCATCAAGGAAAAGAATTACAAGATATAAATGAAGAGAATTATTTTTTCCTAGCTTCAAAATTTTCAGATGATTTATTAAAATATTATGATACCAATCCTGTGATTCCAGATTTTCGTTTAAATGAAATTCGCTCATTAATAAAGAGAGAAGGGATGAAAGACTTTTCTATTTCTAGATTAAAAGAAAAAATGTCCTGAGGTGTTCCAGTTCCTGGTGATGATAACCACGTAATGTATGTATGGTTCGATGCTTTAGTAAATTATATATCAGCTTTAGGTTGAGGTTGTGATAATCAATCTAATTTTGAAAAATTTTGAGAATCAAAAGAAACAACTGTGTTCCAAATTTGCGGAAAAGATAATTTAAGACCTCAATCAGCAATGTGACAATCAATGTTAATGGCTGCCGATATAAAAAATACAGACTATATTTATGTTAATGGATTTGTTACATCAGATGGTAAAAAAATGTCTAAAACTATAGGTAACGTTATAGATCCAATAGAAGTTGGAAATAAATACGGAGCTGATGCTGTTAGATTTTTTGTAGCAAAACATTTACATAATCATGAGGATGGAGATTGAACTAAGGAAAGATTTAATGAGGTATATACTGCGGATTTAGTAAATGGTATTGGTAATTTAACTAATAGAATTTTGGCAATGTCATCTAATGCAGAAATTGCAATGCAAGATGAATTAATATTCAATAGGGTTAATTCTCTTTTAGAAAAATATGATTTTAATGGAGAGATGAATATGATTTGAAAATCAATAGCGGAAATGGATGATATAATTTCTGATAAAAAACCATTTAAGTTAATAAAAGAGAAACCAGAAGAAGCAAAAATGATATTGTTAGGGCTACTTAAGTCATTGTGAGCAGTTGCTGATTGATTAGAACCTATAATGCCAGATACTTCAGGAAAAATAAAAACAGCTATAAAAAATAATAAAAAACCAGAAGAACCTATTTTCCCAAGAATAGAATTGTAATTTATTTTTTTGTATCCACATATTTCATGAACTTGACTGTTGCTTTTTCTGTTGTTTTTGTTATAATTCTCGCACTTGTTTAATAATACAGGAGGTATAACAATAATAATATTATTTATTGTATGGTAAAAAGTGAAGAAATAACTAGAAAAGGTATAGTAATCGAAGCTTTACCAAATACGATGTTCAGAATTCAATTTGATGATGCTGACGATTTAGAAGAAGCAAGTATTGTGCTTTTATCTGGAAGAATGAGAAAATTTAGAATTAGAATATTGGTAGGAGATAAAGTTGATGTTAGAGTAGATCCTTACGGCGGAAAAGGAATGATTATAAAGAGATTATAGAATTTAAATTATGAAAGTAAAATCTTCAGTTAAAGCAATTTGTAAAGATTGTAAAAAAGTTAGAAGAAAAGGAGTTCTTCGAGTGATTTGTAAAAAAAATCCAAAACATAAGCAAAGACAAGGATAAAATTTTGATAATAATATAAAAATTAAAAAATATGAGAATCGCAGGTATAACAATTTCAGATGATAAAAGAATAGAAATAGCTTTAACAGTTGTTTATGGTGTTGGTAGATCTTTGGCTCATTCAATCTTAAATCAAGCTGGTATTGATTTTTCAAGAAAAACTTCAGATGTAACTTCAGAAGAAGAAATATCTATTAAAAATATAATTGATAAATTAACTATTGAAGGTGATTTAAAAAGACAAAAATCTGCTAATATTAAAAGATTGATTGATATCTCTTCTTACAGAGGACAAAGACATATTAAAAAACTTCCTGCAAGAGGTCAAAATACTAAAACTAACTCTAGAACTGTTAGAGGTGGTGGTAGAAAGTCTATGGGGTCTGGGAAAATTAAAGTTACCAAAAAATAATTAGTTATAATATAAAAAATATGGGAAAAAAGAAAATTGTTAATAAAGGTTCGAATGTAAAAAATAATGCTTTAAGAAGCAGAATGATTTCTAAATCTAGTAAAAAAAGAAGAAAATTAGATACTGGAGTATTACATATTCAATCAACATATAATAATACTAGAGTTTCACTAACTGATTTAAATGGTGACTTATTTTTTACATCATCAGCTGGTTCTTTAGGATTCAAAGGAGCTAAAAAGGGAACTCCTTTTGCTGCAGCTAAAGTTGGAGAGGTTGTAGGAGAATTAGCTTTAGGTGTTGGTTTAAAAAATGTAGAAATTTCTGTTAAAGGAGTTGGATCTGGAAGAGAATCTGCGATCCGTTCTTTTATTGGAAAAGGATTTGATATTTTATCTATAAAAGATATCACACCTATCCCGCACAATGGACCAAAGGCACGTAAGCCAAGAAGGGTTTAATTTTTAACAATAATTTGATATGAAAATAAAAGCAAAATTTAAAAAATGTAGAAGATTAGGATCAGCTATTTACGAAAAATGTAGATCAGCTAAATTCGCAATCTCAGAAGAAAGAAGAGCTGCTAAAGCTGGGCGTGGTAAAAGAATGCCTAGAATTACAGAATATGGTAAAAAATTAATAGAAAAACAAAAATTAAAACTTTCTTACATTTTGAAAGAAAAGAAATTAAAGAAATATGTTTTTGATGCTATTGATTCACCAACAGAAACTTTCTTAGGAATTTACTCTAGTTTAGAAAATAGATTAGATAATGTTGTTTACAGAATAGGTTTAGCTAATTCAAGAGCAATGGCTAGGCAAATGGTTAGTCACGGTCATATATTGGTTAATGGAAGAAAATTAAACATCTCTTCTTATGCAGTTAAGATTGGTGATAAGATCGCAGTAAGAGAAGAGAGCAAAGACAGAGTTACATTTCAGTCATTGGTTGAAAAAGATTTACCAAAAATACCAAATTGGTTATCTTTTGATTTTAAAAAATTAGAAGGGGAAGTTAAAGCACAACCTGAATTAGAAACTAAGGAATTTGATTTCCAACAAATTATTGAGTTTTACACTCGATAAAATAAATTTAAACAAAATTTTATGCTTCAAAAAAATATTTTACTACCAAGCGAATTAAAAACTATCTCTGAAGATGGGAATAAAGGCCGATATGAAATTGATAAATTATATCCTGGTTATGGTCATACTTTAGGTAATTCTTTAAGAAGAATTATTTTATCTTCAATCCCAGGAGTTGCTGTAACACGTATTTTTATAGATGGTATTGCTCATGAATTCTCTGTTATAGATGGTGTTAAAGAAGATGTTATTAATATTGTTTTAAATTTAAAAAGAGTTGTTTTTAAATTAAACTCAACAGAAGATAATATCAAAATAACTTTAAATGCCGAAAAAGGTGGAGAAATTACAGCTGCAGATATAGATGCTCCTTCACAAGTTGAAATAATGAATAAAGATCAATATTTATTTACTCTTGCAAAAGGTAAAAAAGTAACAATCGAGTTTGAATTATCAAAAGGTTTAGGGTATTCTTCAAAAGAAGATATAAAAGAAGGAAAACCAGCTGTTGGTGAAATTATAATGGATGCATCTTTTACTCCAATAAGAAGAGTTTCTTATGAAGTAAACGAAACTCGTGTTGGAGATAAGACAAATTATAATAAATTAACTTTCTTTATCGAAACAGATGGGTCTATTTCCCCAAAAGATGTTGTTGATTCATCAATTCAAATAATGATAGATCAATTAACAGCGACACTTGGAATGACACAAAATACAATTGATGAAGAAACTGCTAAATCAATTGCAGATAGTATCGCACAACTTGATTTGGAAGAATCAATTTTAGAAAAAATAGCAAAAGAAGGAGTATTAAAAATTTCTGAATTAAAAGAAAAAACTGATGAAGAAATTTTATCTTTTGAAGAAATTACCGAAAAAGATTTGAAAAATATTAAAAAAGCATTAGAAAATTAATTATTAATAAAAAAATATGAGACATCACAATAGTAACAGAAAATTTGGTAGAGAAAGAAAACAAAGAAGAGCTTTATTGAGATCTTTAGCTATTGCTTTGTTGCAACACGAAAAAATAGAAACTACTGAACCAAAAGCTAAAGAAATTAGAAAATACGTTGAAAAATTAATCACTAAGGGTAAGAAAAAAGACTTAGCTACAAGAAGATTGATTAATTCAAAGCTTGGCTCTGGTGGGGATTTTGTTTCAAAAAAAATAATTGAAGTTTTATCACCAAGATATGCCGATAGACCAGGTGGTTATTTAAGGATTATTAAAAAAGGAAATAGAATAAGTTCTGATAATGCTCCAATGGCAATTATTGAATTTATATAAGAAAAATATCATGAAAGAATACAATTTTGATTTAACAGGTAAAAAATTAGGGAGAGTTGCAACAGAAATTGCAGTTATTTTGATGGGGAAAGATTCTCCGGACTATGCTCCAAATAAAATTGCAAATGTTGTGATTAACATAGAGAATGCTTCTAAATTAGATGTCTCAGAAAAAAAATTAGATTCTAAAATTTATGATCATTATTCTGGTTACCCTGGAGGGAGAAAGGAAATAACAATGAGACTATTAGTTGCTAAAAAAGGTTATGGTGAAGCTTTAAAAAATGCAATATACGGAATGTTGCCAAAAAATAAATTGAGAAGTCAATTAATAAAAAAATTAGTAATTAAGGAATAATAATATGACTGATAAGCAATTTAGAAATAAAACAAAGAAAAGAAAAAAAACTATTTTACAAACAGTAAAAGATTTGATTTCAAAAATTACTCCTAAAAAAGGAGAATACATTGAAGCTATTGGTAGAAGAAAAACTGCTATAGCTAGAGTTAGACTTTATCCTGCAAAGAAAAATGAAATTTTTGTAAACGGAAAAAAGAATGATGAGTTTTTTGGAACAGATGAGTTAGTTAAAAAAACTACAGAAGCCTTAGTAGATATTACAGAAAAATACTTAATTACTGTTTTTGTTAAAGGAAGTGGTTTTAATGCACAAGCAGAAGCTATTAGATTGGGAGTATCTAGGGCTCTTGTTAAAATAGATGAAAATCTAAGATTTTCTTTAAAAGCAAAAGGATTTTTAAAGAGAGATCCAAGATCTGTAGAAAGAAAGAAACCGGGGTTGAAAAAAGCGAGAAAGGCTCCAACTTGAGTAAAAAGATAGAAATCTATTTTATAAAAATCTGCTAAGCAGATTTTTTCTTTGTAAAATAAGTTTATCTTGATATAATAATTATATGTTTAAAGAAAAATTTTTAAAAATAGTAACTTTTTTAGCTCTATTTTTATCGCCTATAATGGCATTTGCTGAAGAGGGCCCAACATTTCATAAATTAAATTCTCCAGTTACATTAGGAGGTAATTTAATAGATTTTTTACAAACAATAGTTGAAAGTATTACTTATTTAGCAGTTCCTATTATAGTTTTAGCTTTTGTTTATTCAGGTTTTTATTTTGTTTTCGCTTCAGGAAAAGAAAAGGGGTTAGAAAAAGCAAAAAATATTTTTTTAATGACAGTTATAGGAACGGTTATAATTTTAGGTGCTAATTTAATGCTTGGATTGATTCAGGATACAGCCGATGAGATTATAGAACCAATAGCTTTTAATCAAAATAAATAATTATGAAAAAACTTTTAAATATTTCTATAATATCAATTATTTTTTTACCAAATTTATTATTCGCCCTTACTTTTAGTCAATTAGTAAATAATATTTACTCAAAATTTTTAGTTTCAATCACAAGTCTTTTAATTTCAGCAGCAGTTTTGTTTTTCATGTATGGAATTATTATGGTTATTGTTGCTAAAAGTGATGATAAGAAGAAAGTAGCAAAAGCTAGAATGTTTTGAGGGGTTATTATTTTATTTGTAATGTTTTCATTTTGATCTATTTTACAAATATTTAATAATACTTTAGATTTGGAAAATGAGAGCGAGTATAATTATTACAATGAATCTTTTGATTATGGTATCAATAAATCAAAATAAATGATTGGATCAGAATTATAAAATAATTATTTAAAAAACATATCAAAAACTGATATGTTTTTTAAATTTAAGATATGTTAAAATTACATGAATGTCTAAAACTAAAATACATCTTGATAATTTATTAAGACCTCAGGAATGAGAAGATTATATAGGTCAAGAATTGATCAAAAAAAATCTACATATCTTACTGACTGCTGCAAAAAATAGAGGTCATGCCCCAGAACATGTTCTTTTTTACGGGCCACCTGGTTTAGGTAAAACTACATTGTCATATTTGATTGCTCGTCAAATAGGAGCTAATATTAAAATAACTTCAGGGCCAGTTATAGAAAAAGTGGGAGATCTTGCATCAATTTTATCAAATTTAAATGATGGAGATATTTTATTTATAGATGAAATTCATAGATTAAATAAAAACATAGAAGAAGTTCTGTACCCAGCAATGGAAAATGGTGTTCTGGATATTATAGTAGGGAAAGGACCATCTGCAAGAACCGTTCAATTAGAACTTTCAAATTTCACAATACTAGCAGCTACAACAAAATTTTCAGCAATGTCAGCACCATTAAGATCTAGGTTTTCTGGAGGGGTTTTCAGGCTTGAATATTATTCAGATCAAGAATTATCAAAAATAGTTGAAAATTCTTCAAATGTTTTAGGTGTTAATATTAATCCAGAAGCGGCATTAGAAATAGCAAAGAGATCAAGATTTACACCAAGGACAGCAAACTATTTATTAAAAAGAGCTAGAGATTTATCTGAAATAGAGGAGTCTGAATTAAATTTAGATATAGTTGAAAAAACACTTAAAATGATTGGTATAGATAATATGGGATTATCTGAATTAGATAGAAAAATACTTCTTACTATTATTGAAAAATATAATGGAGGACCAGTAGGTTTAAGTACGATAGCTGCTTCCATCGGAGAAGAATCATCAACTATAGAAGAAGTTAATGAACCATATCTTTTACAATTAGGTTTCATATCAAAAACTCCAAGAGGGAGAGAAGCTACGATGAAAGCTTACGAACACTTAAAAATTAAATCAGTTTAATAAACTTTTCAATCTGTGTTAAAATAGGGCATATAAGTATATTACTAAGTTATTTCTTTGTTGAAATAAAATAATTAAAAAACATGAGAATATTTGAACCACCTGATGATAAATTCAGAGCTTCTATTGGGGCTTTTATTGTAAATAAAAAAAGAAATGCAATATTAACTTTTGAAAGAATAAGCAGAAAAGGATCTAGGCAATTACCTCAAGGGGGGATTAAGCTTTATGAAGAGCCATTAGATGGTATTTATAGAGAGTTGTTTGAAGAAACAGGGTTAGAAAAAAAAGATATTAAATTTTTAGGAGAATATCCTGAGTGAATAGTTTATGAATTACCAGAAAAATTTAGATCTAAAAAACATGGAAGAGGGGCTACTCAGAAATTTTTTTATTTTGAATTTATTGGAGACGAATTAAAATTAGATTTGAAAAATGTTAGAGATGAACAGTTTTCTGAATACTACTGAGTTGAGCCAACTGATATTGTTAATAAAACAGTAGATTTTAGAAAATCTGGTTATAAAAAAATAATAAAATATTTTGAAAAAACCTTTAAGAATAAAGATTAAATTATTTATTTTTTTTATATTTTAAGTAACATAAAAAAGTTTGACTTTTTTTTTGTTTTAGTATATAATTCTCCTCACTTGATGTTTGAAAATTAAATATTTGTACGAGTCTGAATTAACTTTAATTAGTTAATTCAAATTAAACATAAATTAACCTTTTAGGTTAATTTATACATTTTATTCTTTTGTAGAATAAATTTGTTCGAGATTAAAGAATTTTTTCTTTTGCCTCGTCTATTTTTTATAAGAGTTTGATCCTAGCTCAGGATGAATGCTTGCTGTGTGGATAAGGCATGCAAGTCGAGGGCCCCGCTTGCGGGGACCGGCGAACGAGGTAGTAACACGTAGGACTACATACCCCAAAGTCGTGAATAGCCTATCGAAAGGTAGGGTAATACACGATATCTCTTCGGAGGAAAGATTTATCGCTTTGGGAATGGCCTGCGGAGTATCAGCTTGTTGGTAGTGTAAAAGACTACCAAGGCTACGACGCTTAGGGGAGGTGAGAGCCTGACCCCCACCGATGGGACTGAGACACGGCCCATACTCCTACGGGAGGCCGCAGTCGAGAATCTTCCACAATGGACGAAAGTCTGATGGAGCGACACAGCGTGATCGATGAAGTCTTTAGGGATGTAAAGATCTTTTATGAGTGAAGAAGTTTATTGACATTAACTCAAGAATAAGGGGCTGCTAACTACGTGCCAGCAGCAGCGGTAATACGTAGGCCCCGAGCATTATCCGGAATTATTGGGCGTAAAGGGTCCGTAGGTTGTTTAATTAGTCTCTTGTTAAAGCACCGAGCTCAACTCGGGACATGCAAGGGAAACGGTTAAACTAGAGGACAGGAGAGGTGTGCAGAACTCATGGTGTAGGGGTGAAATCCGTTGATATCATGGGGAATACCAAAAGCGAAGGCAGCACACTGGCCTGTTCCTGACACTGAGGGACGAAACCTAGGGTAGCGAAGGGGATTAGATACCCCCGTAGTCCTAGGCCTAAACGATGCAAACTAGCTTTTATGGGAATCAACCCCCGTAGAGGCGAAGCTAACGCGTTAAGTTTGCCGCCTGGGGAGTACGGTCGCAAGGCTAAAACTCAAAGGAATAGACGGGGACTCGCACAAGCGGTGGATCACGCGGCTTAATTCGATATTACACGAAGAACCTTACCAAGACTAGAAACTTATTTTATGCCTTTCTAGAAATAGGAAGGATATCAGGATAAGCAGGTGCTGCATGGTCGTCGTCAGTTCGTGGCTTGAGCTGTTCCTTTAAGTAGGGAAACGAACGCAACCCTCATCGTCTGTTACAAGTGTCAGACGAGACTGCCTCGCACTGAGTATTTGAATTTTTTTTAATTTATTAATTAATTTTCGAATACTCTGTGCGGGGAGGAAGGTGAGGATGACGCCAGATCAGCATGGCCCTTGATGTCTTGGGCTGCACGCATGATACAATGGCTGGGACAACGGGTCGCGACGGAGTAATCCTGAGCTAATCCTTCAAACCCAGCCCAAGTTCGGATTGGGGGCTGAAACTCGCCCCCATGAAGTCGGAATCGCTAGTAATCGCACATCAGCTATGGTGCGGTGAATATGTTCTCGAGTCTTGTACTCACCGCCCGTCAAGTCAAGGGAGTTGGGAGCACCCAAAGTTCGTATTTATTACGACCTAAGGTGAATTCAATAACAGGGACTAAGTCGTAACAAGGCACGGCTAGCGGAAGCTGGTCGTGGATTATTTCAATGAAAATTGTCTAAATTATTTTGATTTAGATTTATCGGTTGATTAATACCTTTTAGGTAGACAAGAGACACTAATATATTGTCTTTAATATATATTCGCTAATGGTAAGATATGCGACACTTCTATTTAGACGGGGCATGAGAAAGAATTTTTCAAAAATACAAATATTTAATTTACATATCAAGAAGAAAAACCCGAATTTATTTTCGGTTTTTTTATTTTTACAACTCTCACTCATTTATGTTATAATTTATAAATTATGGATTTCAATGAATATAAAATAAACATAGAGGAAACAATAGCTTGATTGAAAAAAGAATTCACAAGTATTAGAACAGGAGCTGCTTCAATATCAATACTAGATAATATAAAAGTTGAAGCTTATGGTTCACATATGCCGATAAATCAATTAGCTTCTATAGGTATAGAAGATGCTAAAACTTTATCAATAAATCCTTTCGATGGTGGGGTTTTAAAAGATATCGAAAAAGCAATTAATAATTCAAATACAGGTCTTTCAGTTTCAGTTTCTGGAACAACAATGAGATTATCTTTTCCTGACCTAACTGCAGATAGAAGAGTAATGCTTTTAAAATTAGCAAAAGAAAAATTAGAAGAATCTAGAATTACTTTAAGAAAACATAGAGATAAAACTAAAGCTAATATTGAAGATTCAGAGCTTGGTGATGATGAAAAATATTCAGCTAAAGAACAAATGGAAGAATTAACAAAAAAAGCAAAGGAAGATTTAGATATTCTTTATCAAAAAAAAGATGAAGAAATTTCAAACTAATTAAAATAAAAAATAAATGAGTAGAATTAGTAATTTTAATAGATTTTGTCCTTGCAAGCGATAGCGAAGCAATCCAGAATGCAAGAAACTAAGAAACTAAAAAACTAGATTACTTTGTAAACTAGTAAAGATAATTTTTATTAAATCATTTTATTCTTAGAAAAGATAATAAAATATTTAATATATTTAAAAAATAAGTAATTTTAAGGGGTACAAAATTAATGCTAATTTGATATAATTAGAAAAGCATTAAGTTGCATAATTAAAAATAAAAAAATAAAAAATAAAAAATGACAGATCAAAAAAAAGTTATAGTTTATTCAACACCTACATGTATGTATTGTAATATGATAAAAGCATATTTCGATGAAAAAGGAGTTGTATATGAAAGTATTGATGTTACTGTAGATCAAGAGAAAGGAAAATATATAGTAGAAAAAACTGGGCAAATGGGAGTTCCTGTTACTGAAATTGATGGAGAATTCGTTGTTGGATTTAATCAACCAGTTATTGCAGAAATGTTAGGATTAGAATAATTTATAAAATTATCAAATAATAAAAATATAAAGAGCGAAAATTCCAAAGGAATTTTCGCTCTTTTATTTTCTTTTGATATAATTAAAAAATAATAAGTTAAGTAAAATAAGGAGTTCATGTGAACGACTATATTTTACGTATGCGGAGCTGAATAAAAACTTAGTTTTTGAAAAAAACAAATTTTTACAGCGATAGTGAAATATAATTGAATTTTTTAATAAATCTTAATTCAAAAATAATATATAATATAGTACATGAAAATAATAAGTTGAAATGTAAATGATTTTTGGGTGGTTACTCGAGCAGTGCGCAGAGTAAAAGAACGAAAAATACCAATACGAATTTTCGAAGAAAATACTCTACCGTTTACATTAGATGAACTAATTATTAAATGTTAAACTTAAGATAATTATTATATTTATTATGAAAATAATCTCATGGAATGTAAATGGCTTGAGAGCCTGGATTCAAAAAGAAGATACAGTAGATTTTTTTGAAAAAATTGAAAAACCAGATATTTTTTGTTTGCAGGAAATAAAGGCAACAAAAGAACAAATTGATGAATTTTTTGAAAAAAGTGATACTCCACTATTTCCATCAAATAATGGAAATATTAAAAATAAAAAACTTTTTCCAGATTATAAATACCATTTTTGGAATCCTGCAGAAAGGAAAGGTTATTCAGGTACAGCTATTTTTTCTAAGATTAAACCTTTAAATATTATCTACGGAATAGGGGATGAATTGGATAATGAAGGAAGGTCTATTACTTTAGAATTTAAAGATTATTTTTTAACTACAGTATATGTTCCAAATTCAAAACCAGATTTATCAAGAGTAGATTATAGATATAAAATATGAGATAAAAAGTTATTAAAGTTTTTAAAAAATAAAGAAAAAGAAAAACCAGTTATATTATGTGGTGATTTAAATGTTGCCGATAAAGAAATTGATCTTAAAAATCCATCATCAAACAAAACAACAAAAACTAAACCTGGGAATCCAGGATTTACTGATAAAGAAAGAGAAAGATTCGGTAATTTTTTAGAAGGTGGATTAATAGATACCTTTAGATATAAATACCCGGAAAAAATTAAATATTCTTGGTGATCATATAGATTCAATGCTAGAGCTAATAACTCAGGCTGAAGAATCGATTACTTTTTAGTATCAGAAATTTTAAAAGAAAATATAGAAAAAGCTAAAATATACAATAAAGCTTTTGGCTCAGATCATTGTCCTGTAGGAATAGAAATTAATATCTAGTTTAGCTTAATTAAATAGCTGAGAGATACGATATTTTCCCATTTTTTTTATTAAAATTTATCATTGACGATGAAGGCTTTTTTTGTTAAAATAGTCTCTAATTTTGTGCATTTATTATGTACAAAAATTGTTTTTTAAAAAGGTATATTTTATATAGTATTCCTCGAGATTGCTCGAAAAAACTTGGCAACAAGTTATATTAAAAATTATTAAAAATTAAAATAAATAAATTATTATGGTAGATTTTGATAGATCAAAACCTCATATTAATGTTGGAACACTTGGTCATGTTGATCACGGTAAAACTACATTAACAGCGGGAATATTAAACACATTATTCCTAGAAGGATTAATTGCAGACAGAGGATCAATAGATGATATTGATAATGCTCCAGAAGAAAAAGAAAGAGGAATTACAATTGCTCTTTCTCATCAAGAGTATGAATCAGCAAACAGGCATTACGCACATATTGATGCGCCAGGCCATGCTGATTATATTAAAAATATGATTACAGGTGCAGCTCAAATGGACGGTGCTGTATTAGTAGTTGCGGCTACAGATGGACTTATGCCTCAAACAAGAGAACATATTCTTCTTGCTAAACAAGTTGGTTTAGAAAAAATGATTGTATTCCTAAATAAAATGGATATGGTTGATGATGAAGAAATGGTAATGCTTGTTGAAGAAGAAATTAGAGAAGTTCTTACACAATATAAATTTGATGGAGAAAATACTCCATTTATTCAAGGATCAGCTCTTAAAGCTACTGAAGCTGAAGCTAAAGACGAATGAACTGCTAAAGTTCTAGAGTTAGTAGATGCTATGGATACATGGTTTGATATCCCTGAAAGAGATATGGACGGTGATTTCTTAATGCCAGTTGAAGATATCTTCTCAATTGAAGGACGTGGTACTGTTGCTACAGGTAAAATTGAAAGAGGTATTGCTAAAGTTGGAGAAGAAATTGAAATCGTTGGAATTAATGAAACTGTAAAAACTACAATTACAGGGATTGAAATGTTCAACAAACAATTACAAGAAGGTATGGCTGGAGATAATGCAGGTGTACTTTTGAGAGGTGTTAAAAAAGAAGATGTTCACAGAGGACAAGTTCTTGCTAAAGTTGGTTCAATAACACCACATACAGACTTTGAAGCAGAAGTTTACGTTCTTAAAAAAGAAGAAGGTGGTAGACATACTCCATTCTTTACAGGATATAAACCTCAATTCTACGTTAGAACAACAGACGTAACTGGAGAAGTAACATTAGCTGAAGGCACAGAAATGGTTATGCCTGGAGATACTGCTACTTTTAAAGTTAAATTACATACACCGGTAGCTATGGAAGACAAAATGAGATTCGCCATCCGTGAAGGAGGTAGAACTGTTGGAGCTGGGGTTGTTACTAAAATCGTTGCTTAATTAGATGATAATTAAGATGGCTGATAAAAAGAAAGAAAGCGCATCAAAATTAAGAATTATTGTTTCTGCTTTTGAAGTAAAAGCACTTGATCAATCTGTAGAAGAAATTATAAAAAATATAGAAAGATTAGGAGCTGAAGTAAGAGGACCAGTTCCTCTTCCTACAAAACAGAAAAGATGGACAGTTAATAGATCAAGTTTCGTTTATGAGGAATCTAAAGAACAATACGAAATGAAAACTCATAGAAGATTGATTGATATTATTAACCCAGATCAAAAAATAGTTGAATCATTGACAAACCTATCTCTTCCGTTAGGAATCAATGTAGAAGTTAAGATGCTTTAGAAAGTTTAACTTTCATAGGTTTAACAAGAAATTGTTAAACCAATTGAGAGATTAACTCTCAAAATCTATCTCGAATCAATCGAGCAATAGTGTGAACCAATTCTATGTTAAATAGTAAGTTCATTAATATATAAAAATATGCAAAAATTTATTTTAGGACAAAAAGACAGAATGACTCAAATCTTTGGTGAAAACGGATTTGCGATACCTGTAACAGCGATAAACGTTGCTGAAAACATTGTTACACAAGTTAAAACTAAAGATTCAGATAGTTATGATTCTGTTCAAGTTGCTACTGTAGAACAAAAAAAAGAAAGATTAGGAAAAGCTATTAAAGGGCATTTGAAGGGAGCTTTTAAATTTATAAAAGAATTTAGAGTTGATAATTCTGCAGAATATAAAGAAGGAGATAAAATTTCTTTAGATATTTTTCAAGAAGGTGATACTGTAGAAATTTCTTCAATTTCAAAAGGTAAGGGGTTCCAAGGTGGTGTTAAAAGACATAATTTCTCTGGTGGTAGAAGATCTCATGGTAATAAACATGCTGAAAGAGAAGGTGGATCTATTGGTGCTGGTTCTACTCCAGGTAGAGTTTGAAAAGGTCAAAGAATGCCGGGAAGAATGGGGTCTGATAGAATTACAATTAAAGGTTTAACTGTTGCAAAAATTGATTTAGAAAATAATAGAATTTTCATAAAAGGAGCAATTGCCGGGAAACCAGGAACTTTAGTTGAAATAAAAAAATAAGTTTTCAAATAGTTTGAATGAATAAAAATTCATTCAAATCATTTTGAAAATTTGATTTTCAAACAGTTTTGAGATTCTGTAAAAATTTCGAGGGGAAACCCAATTATCAAGCCGTCCGAAAGGACAATAATAAAATTTATAAATGAAATCAAACATTTACGATATTAAAGGTAAAGAAAGCGGAAGCGTTGATTTACCAGAAGAAATATTTGGATTAGAATTAAATAATGACTTGGTACATCAAGTTGTTGTTTCAATGATGTCAAATAAAAGACAAGTAATTGCTCATACAAAAGGTAGGGGTGAAGTAGCAGGGGGTGGTAAAAAACCTTGGGCTCAAAAAGGTACAGGTAATGCTAGACATGGTTCAATCAGGTCTCCAATTTGGAGAGGTGGTGGAGTTACTTTTGGTCCTACTAAGGAAAGAAATTTCTCAAAAAAGATTAATAAAAAGATGAAAATAAAAGCATTATTTCAAATCCTTTCTCAAAAATTGAGAGATGGAGAAATTGTTTTTATAGATTCTATGTCTTTAAAGTCTCCGAAAACAAAAGAAGCTAAATCAATTTTAGAAAATCTTTCTAAAATTAAAGGAATGGAGATGATTTTAAAGAAAAGAAAAAATTCAGCATTAATTGTTAATACTGAATATAATAAAGATAATATTAAATCTTTTTCTAATTTTTCAAATGTTATTCTTGAAGAATTAAGAAAATTAAACCCATTAGATTTATTAAACTATAAATATTTAGTTATAGTGAATCCAGCAGAAAGTATTGAAATATTAAAAGCTAAATTAAAATAATAATATGACTGAAAATAAAATAAATACAAAAGTATCTGCTGTGAAAACTATTATAGTTAAACCTAGAATTACTGAAAAAACAGCAACTCTATCTGATGAAAATGTTTATACATTTGAAATATCACCAGAGGCAAATAAGTCTGAAATAATAAAAGAAATTAAAAGAATTTATAATGTTACACCTGTTAAGGTTAATATTGCAAAAACTTTTTCTAAAAGAGTTTTTTCAAGGGGTAGATTTGGAAAAAAAGCGGGAGTTAAAAAAGCATATGTTTATCTTAAAAAAGGAGATAAAATATCTTTTATCTAAAAAATTAGATTACAAAACTTATATTAAAAATTATGGCAGCTAAGTCGACAAATTAGCAATAAAAAATATTATGGCAATAAGAAAATTAAAACCAACGTCAAACGGAGTTAGAGATATGACGGTTATAAGATATAAAGATTTTTTAAGTTCTTCAAAGAACAATCCTAAAAAATCTTTAACATCTGGTAAGAAAAATACAGGAGCAAGAAATAACAGGGGTAGAATTACTACTAGATTTAGAGGGGGAGGAAATAAAAGAAATTTTAGAGAAATCGATTTTAAATTTAATAAGAAAGATATTCCTGCAAAAATTGAAACAATAGAATATGATCCATTTAGAACAGCTTTTATTTCTTTAGTTTGCTACGCAGATGGAGAAAGAAGATATATAGTTAGTCCTAAAGGAGTTAAGGTTGGAGATCAATTTATAGTTTCAGATAAAGCTGACCCTAAGGTTGGTAATAGAATGAAATTAAAACATATCCCAGTTGGTTCTGCTGTAAACAATGTAGAAATTAAGCCAGAAGGTGGAGCAAAATTAGCTCGTTCAGCTGGTAACTATGTTGAAATGGCTGCTTTAGATGGAGAATATGTTCATTTAAAAATGCCTTCAGGAGAGGTTAGAAAAGTATTAGCAGAATGTTTTGCTACTATTGGAGAAGCTTCAAATTCTGATCATAAACTTGTAAAAATTGGTAAAGCTGGTAGAGCAAGACATATGAGAAGAAGACCTAAGGTTAGAGGTTCTGCTATGAACCCTGTTGATCATCCATATGGTGGTGGTGAAGGTAAAGCAGGTGTTGGTAGAAGAAGACTTGTTACTAAATGAGGAAAACCATCTGGTAAAGGTCAAAAAACTAGAAGACCAAAGAAATATTCAAATGATCTTGTTATAAAACATAGAAATCATAAAAAGAATAAATAAAATAAGGAGTACGAAGTACGACTATATTTTATTACATGCGGAGTTGTTTTAAAAAATAGAAAATTTATTTTCCACCACAAGGGTATTCTCATTTTACTAAGCTCATACTTCGCTAAGTAAAATTGGTCATTTTTTAACAACGAGTGCTAAATAAAAAATTATTTCTTAAATAAAAAACAAAGCAAAAGCTTTGTTTTTTTGTTTATTAAATATTTATTATTTGATTTATAAAATTGACATATTATGCATAAATATATATAATTATTAAATTAAAAATTAAATTTACAAATAATATGACAAAAGAAGGTATTCCTAATAATGAAAAAATAATAAGCATTGATGCAAAAAATTTTGAAGAAGCTGAAATAAAATTCGTTGAAATATTAAAAAAAACAAGAAAAAAAGAATGATCAAGTGATCAACTAATAGGTATTTTTATGAAAGAAATTAAAGAAGGAAAATATAAAGCCTTAGTTATTTTTGGATTTTGTCCACGTAATTCTGATGATAATGATTCTAAAGATGACGAATATACGAAATCACAAATTTATATTAATGGCGAAAAAGCTAAAGGAATGTTTTTTTAGTTTTTAAAAATATTTTCATTAAAAAACAAACTGAAAGGTTTGTTTTTTGTTAGATTTGTCAACTTGACATATTATATTAAATTACATATAATCATTAAATTAATAATAATGGAAAATGTATGGAAAGTTTAAAAATAATAAATGATACAAAAGAAGATGAGAAATTGTTAAAAGAAGCTTTAGATATAGAAGCAAATTTTGTTTTTTTTACAGAATACTTAAATAATAAAGAAGAAGAAAAAGGTATAGCTCAAATGGTTGAAAACATGAAAAATCACCCTAAGACAAAAGAATTATGAAAAGATGAAATAATGTTTGGTTTTTTTATTAAAAAATTAGATAAAACGGACAAGGAACACGAATATAAAGAAACCAATAAGTATAAAGAATTTATTGACGGATATAAATTTAAAGTTAAATTAACTGGTAATAAAATAAAAGAATTTTCTGACACGATTGAAGGTTCTAAATTTACAAAATTAATAATTTTTTATAAGGGTGAAAGAATAGGTTCTAAACAAAAAGAAGAAGAAGAAGACTCTTTTGATGTTGTTGTTCATTTAGATTGATAATGTATATATTATTATGTTGTCACAAAATTTCGAAAATAGCATAAGAACTGAAGGTATTAAAATAAAAAATATTATAGTATTTTTTGAAGAAACCAAAAAAGGGATTTATTCATTATTTAAAAGAAATGTAAAAGAAATTAAACAAAAACAAATAAAAAGTGTTGAAGAATTTAAAGCAATCGAAATAGAAAACTTTGCAGGGTTTCAAATAGTAATTAAAGATGCAGAAAATAAGGAAGAGGCAGAAGATATATGTAAAAAAATATTAGAAAAAATATTACCAAAAATATGAACAAGTGATTTAATTATAGGTATTTTTATTAATAATATTGAAAATAAAGAATATGAATTACAAATTTTATTTGATATTTCAAGGATAAGAGATTTTATATTTAATCAAGGTGCTGAATATTATAAAAAATTTGAAACTTATCAAAATATTAAATTTGAAACTTATCAAAATGGTAAAAAAGTTTGCATGATGTTTTAAAATAAATTATCTCTTAACTTAAAATAAAAAACAAACTGAAAGGTTTGTTTTTTGTTTTAATGAGTTAAGGTTAAAAAGATTATTTTTTTAGCTCCTGATTTTTTCAAAATTCTTTTAGCTTCAAGTAGGGTAGCTCCAGTTGTTAAAATATCATCAAATAATATAATATTTTTTCCTTTAATTTTCCCTACATTTTTAACTTTAAAACAGTTTTTTACATTTTTAAATCTATCTTTTTTGTTTCCCATTTTTGATTGAGGTTTTGTATGTTTTGATTTTATTAAAATATTATTTCCTACTGTTATGAAATTATTGCCACCATTTTTTATAAAGGATTTTAAAATTAAATTATTTTGATCATAACCTCTAGATAGTTTTCTTAAAAAAGAAATCGGAATAGGAATTAAAAGAGGGTCATTAAAATTTTTTTGAATTCTTAAATCTTCTAATATTTCAGGTAAATTTTCATATATTATTTCTCCAAAAAAATTAGCTAATTTAAATTTTTTATTAAATTTAAATTGATATAAAAGATGTTTAATATTTTTATTTTGGTAAGGAAGAAAAGATATATAATTATTTTTTTTAGAAACAAAAATCCTTTTATTTATAATATTTCTAATACTATCTTCTTTTATATTATCCTTTGGGAATATGGAATTAAAAATTTTAAAAATACTATTTAAAAACATGGTTTTTTGTGTTATTATACAGTGAATTATGTCTATATTTGATAATATCACAAAAATATTCGGCAACAAAGCTGGTAATAAAGTTTTAGGTATTGATATAGGATCTTCTTCAATAAAAATTGTTCAACTATCTTTAAAGAAAGGAGTAGTTATGTTGGATACTTTTGGGGAAATATCTTTATCTATTTATGGAGGAAAAGAAATAGGGCAATCTGTTAGTTTAGACGCTACAAAAATAGCAGAAGCTTTAAAGGATTTAATGGAAGCAGCACAAACAAATACCGCAAAAGCTGCTTTTGCGATTCCCTTGAAATCAACTTTAATGTTTAATTTGAAGTTGCCAAAGAAAATAGAAAAAAATAAGTTGGATGACATTGTGAGAATAGAAGCTCGTAAATATATTCCAGTTCCAATTTCGGAGGTTCAATTAGATTGATCAGTACTTCCTAGCTTAAGTGAAGAGGATAAAAATAGTGAAAATTATAATATTTTAGTTGTAGCTATTCATAAAGAAACTTTAAATAAATATTCAGAGATAGCATCAATTAATGGATTAGAAACAATGTTTAGGGAAGTTGAAACTTTTTCAACTATTAGGTCAGTTGTTAAATATGAAAAAAACACAACAGCTATTGTAGATATTGGATCATCTGTTACAAAATTTTATATTATTCAAAAAGGAATTATTAGTAAATCAAATATTATAAATATTGGTTTTTCAAAAATCCTATCTCGTTTTAGAGGTAAAGAAAAAGTTGCTACCGATAAAAATGAAGTTAACGGAGAAGCTGCAAGAATGTTAAGGGAATCAATTTTAGATATTTCTGATATACCTATTGATTTAACTAGAATAATCGAAGAGGTTAAAAAAGCCATAATATCTTTTCAAAAAGAACACCATAAAGATATTACAGATATAGTATTTACTGGGGGTGGTTCATTATTTAAAGATATTCTTCCTTATGTCTCAAAAAAACTTTCTGCAAAGGTTTATAATGCAGACCCTTTTTCAAAAGTTGTTAACCCTGCATTTTTAGATGATGCCTTAAGGGAAGCTGGTCCAGAATTTTCTGTAGCTGTAGGTATTGCACTAAGAGGTTTAAAACAATTTTAAAAAATAATAGACAAATAAAAAACTGCTTTTACGGGCAGTTTTTTATTTTATATTACTTATTAAATAATATAATTTTTATCAAAGTTTTAATTATTACGCGTTATCTTTTACTCCACCTTCCGGTTCATTTATTTTTAGATTTACTCTAGAACTGTTTTTCATTCCAACAACTCTAAGAAGTGTTCTAATAGCGCTAGCTGTCCTACCACTTTTACCAATAACTTGTGCCATATCATCTTTGTGAACAGACAAAGTTAAAAGTACTCCCATCTCATCAATAGTTCTATCGATTTTAATGGAATCGTGATTATCAACAAGAGCGTTAATAACAAACTCTAGAAATTCAGAATCTCTTTCTGTTTGAGTCATAATCTTTCTAAATTTAATAATCTAGTAATAACCGGAGCTTCTGTGGAACAAAAGCCCCTAGGAATTATATTAGCAAAAAATAAAACTTTTACAAGTAAAAAATTATTTAGAATAACACTTCTTTATGATATAATACTGACTAATTTTTATTATTAAAATAGGGTAATTCGGCAATAATAATAGTATATTTATGAGTGATATAATTTTAGAAAAAATCAAAAAAGAAATAGAAAATTTTTCCTTAAAGGATTCTAAAATAGAGAAAAATGGTAGAGTTGTTTCTGTTGCAGATTCTGTTATTGAGATTTCAGGATTAGATGATGTAATGATTTCAGAAATATTAGTTATTAAAAATGAAAGCGAAAAAACATTAGAGGAAGAAATTGATGAAGAAGCTTTAGATCAAAAATTAGCTCTTGTTTTAAATATTGAATCAGATGTAATTAAAGCTATTATTTTAGGATCAGATATGGGAGTCTTTGAAGGGCAACAAGTTCAAAGAACTGAAAAATTATTATCAGTACCAGTATCTTATGAGAATATTGGAAGAGTAGTTGATTCGTTAGGTAACCCAATAGATGGTAAGGGAAAAATTAAGGAAGATAAACTAATGTCTTTAGAAAGAGAATCTTTTGGAATTATGGATAGAACTTCAGTTAATGAACCAATGCAAACAGGAATTAAAGCAATTGATTCTATGATTCCAATCGGAAGAGGTCAAAGAGAATTAATTATTGGAGATCGTGGAACTGGAAAAACTACTATTGCAATGGATACTATTTTAAATCAAGCGAATGAAGTTGATGAAAAAAGACCAATTTGTGTTTATGTGGCTATTGGACAAAAGGATTCAAAGACTGCAAAAATTGTAGCTGATTTGGAAAAAAAGGGAGCTATGGAATATACTATCGTAGTTTCAGCGGGAGCATCAGAACCAGCAATTATGCAGTATTTAGCTCCATTTACAGGAGTTTCAATTGCTGAATATTTTATGGATCAAGGTAAAGATGTTTTAGTTATTTATGATGACTTATCAAAACAAGCAGTTGCTTATAGACAAATGTCTTTATTGCTAAGAAGACCACCTGGCAGGGAAGCATATCCGGGAGATGTATTTTATTTACATTCTAGACTTTTAGAAAGAGCCGTAAAACTTAATGATGAGTTGGGAGGAGGATCTATTACTGCTTTACCAATTATTGAAACTCAAGAGGGTGATGTATCAGCATATATTCCAACAAATGTTATTTCTATAACAGATGGACAAATCTTTTTAGACTCTAATTTATTTAACAAAGGAATTCGTCCGGCAGTTGATGTTGGTCTCTCTGTTTCCCGTGTTGGATCTGCAGCTCAAACAAAAGCAATGAAAGGAGTTTCTGGTCCTGTTAAGTTACAACTTGCTCAATTTAGAGAGCTTGAAGCGTTTATGCAATTCTCATCAGATTTAGATAAAGGAACAAAAGAAAAAATGGATTTATCTGCAAAGGTTGTTGAAGTTTTGAAACAAAAAAATAATAATCCAATGTCTTTTGAAAAACAAACAGTATCTTTATTTTTTATTACTAAAAAAGAATTTATAGAAAATATTCCTTTAGATAGAATTTCTGAAGCAGAAGAAAAATTAATATTTAATTTAGAAAATAGTAAAAATAATATTTTAAATAGAATTAAAGATTCCAAAAAAATAGAAGATAATGTAAAAAGTGAATTAGAAAAATTTATTGCAGATTTTGTTGAATCATTTTTAAGATAATTTAAGAAAAGATAATGTCTTTAAAAACTTTAAAAGAAAAAATAAACGGTATAAAGAAAACTTCAAAAGTTACAAAAGCGATGGAGTCTATTTCTGCTATTAAAATGAGGCATGCTCAGAAGAAAGCTTTATCTGGTAGATATTATGCTTTTCAAGTTTTTTCTATACTACAGAGGCTCTCAAGGCTTGTAGGAAGCAAAATAGATAAAGCTTTTTCCTCGACATCTGCCGTTAAAGGTAAAAATATTATTTTATTAATATCTCCTGATAAAGGTTTGAGTGGTGGAATGAATAATTTTCTATTTAAAAAGGTTGATAAAATAATTAATAAATTTAATTTTAATAAAGAAAATCTTTCTTTTGTTTGTGTAGGAAAAAAAGGTCAAAAATATATTGAAAAAAAGGATTACAAAATTGAAAAGTATTTTGAAAATATAGGGGAAAAAAGTCCTCAAGAAGAAGTAAAGAGAGTTTCCGATTATTTAGAAGAGTTATATAGAGAGGAGGAAATATCACAAATTATTGTAATTTACACAAACTTTATTAATACAACTGAGCAAAAACCTGTTTTTAGAGTTATTTTACCGATTGTCTATAAAGAGATGAAATTATTTATGAAAGCTATCCTGCCGACAAAAGGAAAATATTCTGATTCTGAAAGAATAGATATTGAAAACGATAATATAGAATCATATTTATTTGAGCCTAATATTGAAACCGTTATTAAAAGTTTAATCCCATTTATTTTAAATATTTTAGTTTATTATTCTTTACTGGAATCCTACGCGTCTGAACATTCTGCAAGGATGATAGCAATGAAAAATGCTACCGATAAGGCTGGTGAATTAGCAGAAAAAACTAGAAAAAAATATAATAAAGAAAGGCAGGCTCAAGTGACAACAGAAATTTCAGAAATAGTTTCTGGAATGGAAGCAATGAAATAAGAGATAAAATCCATCATACCCCAATCTCGTCATTGCGAGCGATGGCGCGGCAATCCAGAATACAAAAAACTAAAAAAAAGATTGTTTTGTAAATTTGAGAAGATGGCAGTATTTGCTTTTTGTATTTTAGGTTGATTTGGGCTTTAGAAAGAAAACTGGATCGTATCATAAACTTACGATAACAGAATTTAAAGTTTTTCGTAAATTAACGAATATTTTTTTTATTCATCTTTGTAATACACAAAGTAATCTAAGATGTATAAAAGTACGAAAAATTTCATTTATTTAGTTATGATATAATTCTAGGAATGAAAAAAATTATTATTATTGGTGGAGCAACTGCTTCAGGTAAATCTAGTCTTGCTATTAAAGTTGCAAAAAAATATAATGGAGAAATAATATCAGCAGATAGTAGACAAATATATAAAAATATCCCCCAATTTACAGGAGTTGTTCTAGAAGAGGAAATGGATAATGTACCACACCACTTAATATCATTTTTAGAAGAGGATGAAAACTTCTCGTCATCAGAGTTTTCTTTAAAAGCAGAAAATAAAATTGAAGAAATTTTAGAAAAAGAAAAAACACCAATTATTGTTGGAGGGTCTACTTTTTATTTTGAACCATTAATTTATAAAAATTTATTTCCAGAGGTTTATAAAAACTTAGAATTAAGAAGTAAATTAGAAAAAAAAGAAACAATAGAATTATTCAGTAGTTTAAAAGAAAAAGACCAAAATAGATCTGAAAATATAGATCCAAATAATAGGCCAAGATTAATAAGAGCTCTTGAAATTATTGAAGAATTAGGAAAAGTTCCAGAAGTAAATAAAATAATAACAGATAAGTATGAAATATTTTTTATTTGACTTTCTCAGCCTATAGAAAATCAAAGAGAAAAAATAGCTCTAAATATAAAAAAAAGGATTGAAAAAGGTTTGTTAGAAGAGGGGAAGTTAGTTTTTAATAATTTTTCTAAAAAATATTCTAATGATAATATAAAGGAAAGGTTTATTAAATTAGGTTTAGGTTTTAAACATATTTTTGATCTATGAGAAAATAAAATAGATTTAGATGAATTTATTGAAAAAACTAAAATTGAAGAGGGTAAATATGCAAAAAAACAAAATACTTATTTAAAGAAATTTTTTAATGAATTACCTGTTGAAATAAAAAAAGAAAAATATGATTTACTTGAAGAAAAATATAGTTTAAATGTTTTAAAAGATGTTGGTATTTTTTTAAAATAATTTTTTTAATCTTTTATTTTTTTTCGTTCTCATCTTCTTTTAAAATTTCCTCTTCCTTAATTTCTTTTTCTATTTCTGGCAATAATTTAGATAATTTTTCTATAGAAGTAAAACCATAAAAAGTTTCATCTTCTAATAATAATATAGGTAAAATACCTTTTTTATCTTGAATATTTTTACTAGTTATTAAAGTTTTAAGAACTGATAAATCTAAATTATAATCAAAAGAATATATTCTTAAATTTGGATAATCTTTTGCTATTTTAGTTAAAACATAACCTTGTTTTTTGCAATCAATACATTCTTCTTTATCATTAGAATAAAAATATAAAATAAATATAGGATTTAAATCACATTTTTTTGATATTTTTTTCATTAATAAAATATCTTTTATTTGTAAAAGAGAATACCTTCTTTTTAGTTTAATTACTTCAAGATCTTTAACCCCTAAAGATTCTTCCATATAGGCAAGTTTTTCGGAAATATCTTTTAGTTGCTGAGACAACATGGAATTTTCGGTTATATTTTCACAAGCCAAATCTTCTAATAAATCAAATTGAGTTTCTAATGATAATATATCAATAAACATTCTATCTTCCATATTTTGAACGGTATCTATTTTTTTATTTGTTAATTTATTACTTACTAAAATAGCAGTAGCAAAAATACTTATAGTAATTATTAATACTATAATATATTTAATTCAATTTATTTTTCTATTTATTTTTTCCATATTATTTATCTTATTATCTTCATTTAGAATCAATTCTAAAGATGGCTTTAACTGTTGCTCCTGTAATCCATAAAGGGGCTATAAAGCCATAAAGACTTATATATAAAGGAATATCAATAGTTAAAAACTTTTCTTCTTTACCGATTTTTTTACCAATAATAATCATTCCTAATGTTAATATTAATAAAGTATAAATTATAAAAGATAAAGATGAAGTATTTATGTAAAATAAATCAATAGTCGGTTGAGAAACATTTATACCCACTGTTAATATTTTTGTAACATAATTTAATGTTTCGATTATTACATTAAAGATAGTTATTACTAAGAAAAATAATGCAGTCAATAAAGAAATAACAGCTGTTGGAAGAATAATAATTCCTAGGTTTCCATATTTATAATTAAAAAATAAATCTTTATGATCTCAAGCATTTCTTAAAAAACCATAAGTTCAACGAACTCTTTGTCTATAAAGAGTTTTTAGAGTTGTTGGAGCTTTGGTATACACAATAGCAGCAGGTTCATTTTCTATAATGTAATGATTTTTTTGCATCCTTATTCCCATTTCCATGTCTTCTGTATTATGAGCTTTTTTTCAACCACCAAGATCTTTTATTACAGATGTTCTAAAAAAAGAAAAAGGACCAGGCGTTACAAATAAAGAATCTAATGATGCAAAAACTTTTCTTATGAAAATAGACATAAAGTATTCACTTTTTTGAATCTTTCCTAAAAGTGTTTTTGTATTTGATATTTTTATTGAAGGAGTAACAGATGCTATTTTTTTATTTTCAAAATGTCTAACAAGTTTTTTTAAAGCATTCGCTTCAACAAAAGAATCTGCATCTAAACATCCCGTTAATTCAGTATTAATATTTTCTAAAACTAAATTCATCGCAGTATGTTTTCCTCCATTTTCTTTTTGAAATAAAGTAATATTTTTAAATTTATTAAATTTTTCTGCTATTTTATAAGTATTATCTGTTGATCCATCATCAACAATGGCAATGTTTAATTTATGTTTAGGATAATCAAGATTTAATAAAGAATTTATTGTTCCAGCTAAAGTTGTTTCTTCATTCCAGCAAGGTACAATAATAGTAACAGTGGGTAGATCCTTAACTGCCATTTTTTCTTTTTGAGACAAAACTCTTTTTTTTTCAAAAAAACTTATAAGCAGAAAAATTTCAAAATATAAAGAAATAAAAAGAGTTGAATAGATTATTAAATCAACTGAATTCATAAAAAGTATTTTAACATATATGTTAAATATAATATAGTTTTTAACTATATTTTTTATATGTTAATATATATAAATATTATTTATTTAATATGAAAATATTGGAGAAGTGTCTGAGTGGTTTAAGGTACATCGTTGGAAACGATGTGTGTCGCAAGGCACCGCAGGTTCAAATCCTGTCTTCTCCGCAAAATACTAAAAACCAAAGCGGATGCTTTGGTTTTTAGTATTTTGCGGAGAAGACAGGATTTGAAAAAAGCGAAGTATGTTTTATGAATGAAATGAATAAAACCACGAGCGGAATGGCTAAGGCTTTAAAAA
>Ga0075113_1000036_pt1 | contig 49556 bp, 65 predicted proteins | sample AntAceMetag02UKA_FD_69788 | JGI IMG/M metagenome (GOLD analysis project Ga0075113, IMG submission 69788) | Saline lake microbial communities from Ace Lake, Antarctica - Antarctic Ace Lake Metagenome 02UKA | ecosystem: Environmental > Aquatic > Non-marine Saline and Alkaline > Saline | place...
TGCTGAGTGTGTTAATAAATCATACTCAGCAGGGAGCAAACCGTATAGATTTCATGTTCTGTCGTCTTTCTTTTGTTTGTGTAGACTTTTAATAAGGTTTATGTTGAGATCATGTTGAGAAAGTAGTTTCTTTTGTACATTTAAAATGTGAGGAATCCCGTTCGTGACTGTCAACGGGGAAAAGATGTGCAAAATTGCCTACTGAAAGAAGCCAACTCTTCTTCAGCTCTATCTCCTACTCTAAAACCACTAAAGATCTTATCTTGAACTTCACTAAAGATCTTATCTTGAACTTCACTAAAGATCTTATCTAATCCAGCCCCCATCTTTATTTCAAAACGACTATACAGTGCTTTATCTCAAGTAAACCTCATCTTAAGTTTAATACTTATCTAAATCTACAAAAATACTATCTTTAATTAAATTCTCCTTATCCATATCTTAATCCTTCTAAAACATTACATTAATCCTAACATAAGTCCTAATATAAACATTGCTGAACCTAAAAGAACTATTGCAGCATATTGAATATGAATATTATTCTTGAATATTCCAATCAAACCTACAAGTACAGAGATACTAACTAAACCTATCCCATATACTCCTAATAATTGTACAAATGTTATCTTCATAAAAAATCCTTTCTTTATTGAAGACTAGTTAAATCCTAATGACTAGGTTAGCTGTATGTAATTTTATTAATCTTATTATATGAAATGCATTAAACCAACACTAACTATAACCAAGACTAATCCTGCTAAACACATACCTACCGCTATTTTTGCTATAATAACCTTGTTTAATAATAGTCTAATGAAGCTTAAGATTAAACTTAAAAATGCTGATACTAGTCCTACTAAAAACATTATTTGTGCTATTTCTTTAATCATAATATTGTTTATCCTTTCCATAAAAGATGTGATAGACTTCCAAGTATACCCCATAAGATACTGAATAATATAACTGATAATCCTGTTCTTGTTAAGTTTTTCTTTTCCTTATACAATCCTAATACTGTTAGTACTTGTCCTACATTGAATTGTAATATAGCTATTACGAACATGAGTGCTGATAAATCATTCATTTCTATGTATTCTTCTTTGTATAACACCTTCTTTGAGAATAACTTATGAGATACTTTAAGGTGCTTAAAATGGTATCTCTTAGTAATAAGTAACAACCTTCTTTACATAACATAAAATCAACTAATACATGACCCTTAGCCCATACCCTTGAGACATCTAATTGATCTAATCTGTTGAATATACTTAATACCAAAATAACCAAGGTTTTGACCTAATGTAACATAAAGAACATAATGAACCTATTTTAATCTTTATGCAACATTAGATATTTTTTCACCTATTACAATCTCAGCATTTCTACATTGTTCAACACTACCATTGATTGTACTATTTATTCCAGTTCCATAATCTTCCCAATGAGCTGTCTTTATGATCTTGATCGTGACCATATCTAATCCTTTCTATTGTTTAGATGACCATGTTACAATTGTTTTTGTAACTTTCTTCTCGTGACGTAATACTTCATATGGCTGACAATTAAATGTATGTTCTTGATTCTCAGTTAATCCTCTGTCCCAACCAATATGAAAATATTGATCTTCTATTTGAATGATAGTCGACATTCCCTGAACCCATCTTCTGTTGTCTAATCCTTTAGTCTCAATGACTTTAGCACAGCTGTCTTCGAAAACAATACTGCGTATCTCACTTTCAGATAGATTTTGTAGAGATATTCGTTCAAGTAGAAGATCATCCTCTTCTAGAGTATTTGTTAACCTCTTTTGCTCAGCTAATTTCAATTCTCGCTTTTCCCTCCTTATTTTCTCATCATCGTTTTCTTTTTTAATCATCGCGATGGCAGTTTCTTTAGCAGTTGGAATTTGATTGATTACACCTATATTCATTGACTTCCATGGGATCCCTTGTTTAATCAAATTAGCAATGAGATTATTATAATGAGAAGCCTTTTCCCATAGAACATTTACTTCTTTAACTGTTAGATTATTTTCTTTTAAAAATTTATTAATTTCTTTTTTACTCGCCATTTTTAAACTCTTTTATTTAAAACCAGTTTTATGGTGTATTGCTTCTTATCCTTGTCAGTAGGTTCGCTATCATAGCTACCACTTATTTCTCCGCAAAACAAACTTAACAAATATCTCCACTATATGAGCTTAGCATTATGTTTTATTTTCATTTTTTATCTTCCTTTTTATTCTTTGGAACCTTGGTTGTCTCAGACTTCAACTTAGTAATGAGAACTGGAGGGGTGGGAGATTTCTTAGCCTCTGTCCTTGCTTGGGGTGTCACAGGACAACAACAGCATGGATCGGTTGTCTCAGCCGAAGAGATAGATCTTGGCGGAGCTGATGGAGGTTTACGATTCTTGGGTGGGGCTACAAAACCCTTCTCATTTGAACCATCCCCAGAAAGAACTGTATCCATACATAATGTCATAGATATAATTGCTAATCCTATTGTCGTTGTTGTTTTACTTTTCATACTATCAATCTTCCCAATATAGTAAGGGGTTATTTGAATCAGGTTTGTTCACTTTTTTCATTATCTTCTATTCGATGCCAAGATTCAGTAATTTTAAACTCAAGATCTTCTTTCCACCCTCTAACTAAGGCTGTCTCTATGAATCCCTTCACCACTCTCGGTGTAATGATATGATAATCATTACTAAAGTTCACAACAATTTTTTGGTTATGCTTCTCTGGTTCGATAATCACTAAATGTAAATTACCGTGAGTTGAAGTTTTCCAATGATATTGTATTCCATCTACAGTGATCTTTCTAGGATTCTTAAGCATAAGTATATTCCTTTAGTTAGAAGATTTTATATTTATTCTGTAACTAAAGTTTTATAGCTAATCAGCTAATAACACCCCCTATTATGAGGGGGGTGTGATTCATTAAAATATCAATTAAAATACGTCTACTGATTGTTTCTGATCTTTATAATAAAGATCAAGGTGTTTTTTTAAGCCCTTACCTTTATCTTTTTCATAAGCCAAGCATATCAATTGGCGTGCATACTTATGCATCTTCAATCGAAGGACTTCAACATCCTCTTGGATTAAACGTTTCTGTTTTAACTTGGCACCCATGTGAGTCAACAGTGGTGCATCATTGCGACTGAATCCCCAATCATTACGACCTTTTGATACATGAGTCTTTTTCTCACGAAGAGTTTGTTGATCATAGATAGCAATACATGCCCGTTTAGCCCATTCGTCATTGGACTTGATTTTCATTGCAACGAATGATACGACCTGAATTTTATCGTATTCTCCGATCTTTGGGATTATTCTATTACCCATAGTAAACCTCCTCGGGTTTGTTGTTTGTTATATTATTAAATGTAACGGTGTTAACAAATTACATTTCAACTCCTCTGAAGATAGTGATGCTCCATAGTAATTAACCGATCGATAAATCCTTGAATGTATTCTTTTTGATCTTCAGTAATCTCGAAACTATCTCGATCTCTCATAAGAATACGAATCATATCATTCTTCGAAATAAATCTCTGATTATCCCGTTGCCGCACAACACTTTCTAACTGATAACCTGCTCTTATCTTTCATGACCTCCATTTTCTTTAATAGTTCATCTACTTCTCTTCGATCTGGTTCTACAAATATATGCAAGGCCTTTTCTTCTTGACATTGATATTTCTTAGTCTCTATGAAATCCGGTATACTTCGCTGTACTCTACTTCTATGATTTCGTCGTTGGTTTGTTGGCATCATCATTGGAACTTGTTGATGACAAAAGCAAAAATTAGTTTTATTATAGATAGCTAAACGTTTTCCGCATTTCAAACATGTTCTATACATTATATATCCTCTTTTCTTGTCATAGGCTGTTAGTGGATAGGGTCTCATTTTCCAGCCAATTAGATGAGACCCCATAGTATTATCGTCTTGGTGTTATTGATGACATTGGAGCTGGGCTTGGATTTTTCTTCTTAGCTTCTTTCTTCTCCACTTTATTCATAACCGGAATCTTATCCCCTTCCAGTCGATAAATATCGATATCGAAAGCAGAAATCATATCTCCAGTTTTCCGAATAATTCCTTTGGGTTGAATAACACAATGGATACATCCACTGATATGTATTGTGATTTGAGTTACAATACCTTGTAGGCCACTTGCATTATCAGTAACCATAGTACCGATTACTTCATATGGGACTTCATATTGTTCTTTTATTACACTCTCAATTCGTTCTTCTTCAATCCATTGAGATGCAACCGGCAATCCAGTTTCTGGATTAATACCTCTTGGCTGGAACATATAGAATGGAGTCTTATTTGAACCTATCTGAATATGAGTGAGCATTCCTGAAAGAGCACTGGCTTTATCAGTAATAATAACTCCCATCTTAAACAATTTCATTTTTATCATTTTCTGTTTCCTTTTGTGGTTTTGGTACTAGTGCGGTCATCGCTAGTATAGCTCCAGGTTGGACTATACCATTATCTACATTTGCATAAACTGAAGTGTGGACTGTAAACTTTAATTTTTCAAGCATACAATCTCTAACATTCTTTCCACTCTCAGTATCCATCAATTCAATTGAACACAATCCATTGGATGTAATATTCTTTATAATTCCGGCAACACCCTCCATTGATAGCATCATCGGATTACCTTCTAATTTATCGGCTCCTAGATAAATTAGATTTGGTGTTGGTGAATTCATGAACTTCTTTATCATTTCATCATAAACGGCTTGAGGATATGTACGACCATTTGATGTTACTTCATCTGGACATATAAACATCGGAACTTGGATAGTGGTTCTATTACGCATGAACTTTAGTTTGATAGATCCATTATATCCCGTTATCTTTCGGATGATTGTATTGGCAGATTCTATCGGCCACATACCATCACCATCAACACGTTCGATCAATTCCTTGATGAATATATCCTCATTCCCTTCAACTTCTTCTTTTAACTCAGTGAACCTCTCAGAATGGCTATCAGCAATTCTATCCCAATCATCATTGATATCGCCGGCCATCTCTGATATTTCTGTTATTTGATCTTCAAACATTATTTCTCCTTTGGTGGGTTAGAATATTCTTTAATTTCGATTTTCTCTAAAACGGGGCCATTAATGACCTTATAATAACTTCTATGTGCTTCAATAATTTTGTTAGCTAATGTTTCATTGTGACAATAATACAGATATCGTTCGATTTTATCATCCTTCATTACATTAGACCAGAACTTCCAAAATACATGGACTTGTGGAATATATCGACTTCTCACCCCATTAGAATAATGTTCAATCCTTACTCGGTATTTCATTATTCGACTTTCTCAATCTTTTTATTCAAGGCATCCATGTTTTTCAATTGTGTGAGTATGATATCACCATTGGCGAAATACTTACACATTTTGACACGAACATCTTTAGTTGAATAGTTAAGTAGGAACTCAGCTATTGCCCATGAAAAACCTTTACTCAAAAAGTTTTTCAGTATGACAAGTATGATGAGGAAAAATACTCCACCAATGAAACTTGAAAACAATGATACCCAAGCTGAAAAATCAACTACTGATGACTCTATTAATACTTCCTGCATTTTTAAATACTCCTCTTAATTCATCCCAGATTTCTCTAGGATCATGTGCCCATTGCACGTATATCATCCAGTCGGGTTCGATACATTTTAAATGTCGTTTATAGGTTGTAACCCATTTTCTTCTTCGATCAAATAATCTCAAATAAAGGTATTTATTACCATGTATAATCAGTTTATCACATACATAACATATGTGATCCTTTTGAGCAGTTACTATTCTATCGGCAATAATTACTGTATAACGTGTATTCATCATGAGTGATTACCTTTAGCGGATATTTTCTTTATACTTTCACGGTATGGTTTTGGATCATCTATTTTGTTAATATGAATTAGATGATCTCGATCTGGACAATCTAAATGTCTTCTAATTTCAATAAACCTATTTTGTTTAAAGTTGACTGTTTTGATAAATAAACATTTAGTGCCCTTTCTTATTTTCTTACCACATGAATCACAAACATGTTCTTTTCTAGTGGTGATCTTTTTACTATGAATTATCAATATGTCATATTTGAGCATATTTTATAACCTTAACTATATGAAATGAAGGGGGTTCAACAAGTTAAAACCCCTTAATTTATTAATGATTCATATGTACACGGCTGTTATGTTCAACTACATCACGAACCCTGTTAAAATCTTTACATGTCCATACGTGAGAAACTAATGGAGCCCATTTCGCAGCCTTATATTTCCGATCATTTAAATCAAGAAACCATCGAGATTTCGATATCCGTCGAGCAACAACCTTATTCAAAGAGATATCATTACTCTTTTTCTTAAATGACCTGATGAAAACATATTCATCAACAGGACATCTCTGAAATACATTCCTCCATTGAAGAGTTCCAACATGTATTTTCTGACCATATGGACCACTTCTCATAACATCTTCAGACTCAATTTCATCCTGTGGGATAATATTATTAAGTGTACGTGCACTAAATTCTTTATCAGGCAGCTCAATATTATTCCGGTACATAATACCCTCAGTAAATAATTGCAACCCCTTTATATAATTCGGAGTTTGTCCAAGAGAGTACATAAGTGTCATTCTTGATTCGTTTTCATCTGAATAATTGGAATAACACAAAGAATTAGATGTTTGTAATATGGCGCGACCAAGTAAAGATACAAACATCTTAATGAAGATTTCATTTGTGGTCAATCCATCTTCTAAATGCTCTAATGCTTTATCAATAATATCCAAGTTTCGATTTTCATGATTGTATTCATTGATTATGCCATCAACAGTTTGACCTTTTTTCAATTCTGTTTTGAAAGATAATGTAAGCAAACATTTAGATGAACCAATTAACTTCCTAATTATATTGGTAATTTGATCAAAATGTATCTTTCTCGGAATACTATCAAATTCCAAGTATATCATATTAAAATTTTTATCAGACTGATCATTTAGGAACTGTGTTCCGGCATAATAATCCATCGGATATAAAAATATATTCTCACCAACATGACATGAATTTTTCTTATTTTGATATTTGATCGGATCATCTTCAAAACATACCAATTTATCCAATCGTGGACCACTCCCATATGATGAAAATTGTTTGATCATCGCTGTTTCAAATTCCCATTTGGGACTTGATGTTGATACAATAACTTTCAAATCTTTTTCAATCTGACCGTCATTATACATAATGTTTAATAATTTTATAATATGACTATATTCTAAAACCTGATACGGTGTTATTTCTTGCATGTCTCTCCTGTGTGTATAATAGTGATTGAACTAAAACCTTCTTCTAGTTTCGGAGTCACAAATACTGATTGTTTTCCAATTAATATTGATGTTGGTAATTTGTTATTAATATCAGACTCTTCATTTCTTCGAATACATTCATCTATGGGCGTATCTACCCATATACATTCAATTTTACAATCTAGAGATTGTGCGAGATGAATGTATTTTGAACGAATAAAAGGCTGTAGATTGATTCCGTCTAATATAACATCTTGGTTTTGACTTAGACAAACTCTTATGAAACTATCAGCTATTAACCATATTATTGGTTCTGCCGGTTGATGGAAGGTGTGACCTAGAATCTCTCTTCGAACCCAATCTGGTTCAATTACTAATCTGGTACCTTTGTTTTTTTTAATCCATGTGGATTTCCCACTTCTAGGGTATCCACACATCATAGACAATTTCGCCATTTTAAACTCTCCAATTTATAATTTCCTAGAAATTTCCAGATGATATTTTTTGTCTAATATCTCGGATTTTCTTTGCTAATTTCATAGCTTCTTTACTAGTGTACGTGACTGTGGGACCATGTTTTTTCTTTAAAGCTTTCATCTTTTTTTCATTCTTATCAAGACTCTTTTGAAGTCGAGACATATTGAACATCTTTCCAATTGCTTCTGAGATTATATAGTACCCATCCATTGAATTCTCCTATGATTTTAATTTATTCTTTAAATCTTTAGTATACATAGCATAATCAACACCTTTCTTCAGAGCAACAAAATTAATAAAATCAACAAATAATGCATCAATTATTTTTTGATCTAAATTATCAAGTTCATTTATATTTTTTAATTCATTCATGTGTTTATTTCTAAAAACTGATTCTTTAGCTATTTTAATGTAACATTTAACATTATTTTCAACATGATGAATAAATGTTATTATAGACATTTGTGATGATTGATCATTCGTTATGGATGAATCAACTAGTAGGTCTATTGGTTCACAATTACCGATATCAATAATCCAATCTTTGCCTTTTGAATATTCATTGAATAAATTTTCAGCATGGTTCTCATTATTGGCCCTGACTATCATAAATACCTTATTAATTCGATATTTAATTTGTTGAGTAATAGGATCTCTATATGGGAATTTTGTACTGTACGGGATTTTAAAGAGATTTGGGGATCTCAGAGTATTTGGTTGTGGTAATGGTACATCATCACCTTCAGTAACATCAATATATGATTTATCCATCAAATTATCCTTTTTTTAGACAACATTTTTTATACTTCTTTCCACTTCCGCATGGACATGGATCATTTCTGCCAATTTTTTCATCAACAATAACAGGCTCTAGAATGATTTCTTTATGAACCATAAGGATCCCATTCATGTGATCAACTTCATGCTGAATAATAATTGGACTTAAATCATCACCATCATCACCAACATAATGTACAGTTCTTTCTTCTCTCCATCCATCAGGGGCTGATTCATCAAACACAGTATTATTAAGAGTGATTTGTTTAAATCTCGGAACTGTACAAAATCGTCCTGGGAATGATAAACAACCTTCATTGTGGTGAAAGAACTCATCCTCAGTGTTCTCTATGGTTGGATTTATAAGGGTGTACCGTTCACCTTTATATTTAATCAAGGCCACCCTCTTAGAGATATCTATCTGTATAGCTGATAACCCTACTCCATTTGGATGATTTTGCATCTCTCTATCTAGCAGATGTAAAATTTCCTTTGCTTCCTCCACTGATTTAATATCAGTTGAAGGTTCACAAAGATGCTCTTGATTTGTAACTATCATTTTAATCTCCAATCTTTTGTTTTAATGGCAAACAGTTATGACATATCATCTTGATAAATTTATCTCCCACTAATCGTCTCTTATCTGGTGGGATAGAAAATAATGGACATGTATTTCCATTTTCATCAATGACAACTTTCCTGATATCAATTTGAATTAAATCATTATCTCGAATATCATCATCTTCACTATAAAAGAATTCTTCTCCGCATCTATCACATCTCTTTTTTTGCATTTTTATCCTCTAAGTTAATTCCATTCAATATCTTAATTGCTTGATCTGCATGTTTTGAATTCATCCCAGTATAAGAATCAGTCTGTACCAAAACATCTAAGTAATTTTCTAATTGATATTTTTCATCATCAAGGATAACGTACCGTTTAACATCGATATTAGCTCGACCTTGATTCACATGAAGCCATATATCAATTTCATTACCTCGATGATCATTACCTTCTTCATCACGTCTATTTACTATTCCTAATACACATTTAGAAATATCATGTTTAGATAACATCTCCTTCAATTCAATAAATTTATGTATTAGTCTCCAAGTTGACGTGATAACAATGAAGGCCCCTGTTTCATCTAGAATCCTTTTTAAATGCTTTGCACAATCAGGATCTATATTAATAAACCTATCTTTTTGAATTACTATGACTCCATCAAAGTCAAGGAATATTATTTTACTAATCTTCACCATCACCACCAGTATCACAAGTCATAATTTTTTCATCATAAGTATCCATAGTGGCTTCCATATGCTCACTGTTACAATCTGGATATTCAAATGCAAGTTGGCAGGCGAGTTGTATTGTTTCTTCTTTTTTCATAGGGTTCCTTCTGGGTTATTTTTCAATACCAACTTTAAATAATCATTACATTCTACTACTCTAGTGGACCAGCTACTATCAATCAATACTTCATGAGATTCTCTGAGGGCAATTACAAATCGCTTAAAAAATCTTTTACCCAATTCACTTGCCCCACCAGGATGGGCCATTGGGAAGTAGGCCATGACTGCTCTTATTGTTGAAGTTACTAGATGATGTCCTGTTAACTCACATCCATCGAAATGGATCATCTGTTCAAGACCACTCATAGTATGACAACACTCTTTACGAAGTTTATATGTTTCTTGTTTAGCTAGATGTGAAATCCATTCTAATGAATTTGAACATCCATTTACATCAGTCTTAACATATTCAGCTAGCAAAGCATATAATTGTTTATCAAGATTCGGGAGCTTTAGAAACTCCTGAATCTTCTCTCGATTTACTAGATCACTCATTTCTGATAAGTCTCCATTTTATCAAATACTATAACATGTTTAAAATCTCTTAGACATGTCATTGTGTTTGCTTTGGGATTGCGCCACATCCATGACATACAAAATATAGTTGAATATATAGTTATCAAACCATATATTATATAAACGGCGATTTTGAATACATTAATCAATTTCAATGTCTTCTCCTTTTAATCCATACTTTTCTTTCAGAGTATATTGTATATCATATAAAAATAATTCAATTTCATCTTTTGTAGCATCATTCGGAATAGTTCCAAGATGTAAATATACATGATGATTTTCATTGCACCGAATTTTCATTAATTTAAATTGTAATAATTTTAGTTTATTGAATCGAATTGTTCTGAGATGTTTTCCTTCTTCCCACCAAGTACATAAGAATTTTTTAGCCAATCCCATATTAACATCCTTTCGGAGATCCGGGCGTAAAAATTTCAAAGATCTCATTTAATATACCAGTATTAGCTGTTGGTCCTGATGTATAGTTTCTATATGCACTAAACTGAACATATCGACTTCGAACATATCCAATCGCTATTAAAATATTACCCCAATCACCGTAATTCATTTAATTGATCCCCTTTCTAAGATTCTTAAAACTGATACACAAAATATTGTCATATCAGAAAACTTTTTATCATGAGCCATCATCAATACAATTTCTTCTAATGTGCACCATAACATAGATGGATGTTTATCTGGTTCAGCATTGAATGGTTCACCGTTATATGATTCAATATCAATCAGATGACATTCAACTGTTGTTTTTATTCCATTTCCTCTATCATACGTCTTGGTAAATCCAGCGATATCATTAAACATAACCACATCAATACCTAATTCTTCTTTAGCTTCAGTCATGACGCCATATAAGATGTCTTGACATTTATCAATAGGAATCGTGTAGAATTGATATTTCTCATGGAAGAAAATAGCAATGTGATCTGGTTTGTAATGATTCCGTACAATTAATCCAACACTTTTATGATCTCCAAGATCCTCTTTTGTAACTAGAGGATTTGCTGTTGTGATATCACTTATCATGTGTGAACCATCCTTTCCAAAAACCTTTTGATTTTTTAACTCTCTTACAACTTTTGATATCTCGATTCGGAGCGGAAACAGAAACAATAGCAGTAAATTTATTGTCTGATTTAACAATTACATCACCATGAATACATCCAGCATCAATATATTTTATTTTCCATTCAGGTACATTATCTTTTCCTTCTTCCATATTAACTACCATCGGGATTTCCTTTACTGGTCTTACATTGATATAACCAATTCTTTTCGCCATACTAGATGATGACATGAGTGATGTTATCTGATTTGGATTAGTTCGCAGTGAAAGAATACCATCTAGATTAATTTTACAGTTCTTATTAGTGATAATAATATCGACTGGGAGAACAATCAGTCCGCTATCAGCCATATCCATTATTTTATGAATATGCGATTTATGTTTATCATTCAAGTCAAATGTATGATCAATCATTTTATCAGAATCAGTTGGATCAATCATTTTTAATTGAATTTTCACGTTTTCGTATCCTCCTTCTCTCTTTCAATTCTTTATTTGACATTGGGATCGGACCTTTCCCATCAACCCACTGTTCTAGTATTTCTACTGTATACCATCCAAAATTCGTCTTATCTTGATTCATCGGATTCAGCCAATAAATCACTGGATGTTTTGATTTTGATTTCTCACCTTCACTGATCCATCTTGGAGATAAAGCATGATATCCGAGACGTGGACTAAAAGTATCAGTCTTTTCTCGCTCTACTTCATTCAACTTATCAATCTTTTCTTTGATACCAGTTGCATTACTTGCATCCAGTAGTTGGTACTGATCAACATCATATGCATGGAGTGATTCAATAAACTCAGGTGGCATACGATCAATGATACCGATACACAATCCCGCATTTTCAATCCATGCACCTTTACTTGAAAACCATATCGCTGCATTCTGAGTAATCATTGCTTCATATAAATCATCAAAGAATTGAATATGTTCAATCGGTGCAATTATACCGAAATCATCTTCACTCCAAGCCGCAGTAACTTGATCGTCACAACAATGTAAATCACGGAAAGGTGATTCTCCTTTATCCAGTTTATCACTATCCATGAGGGCTTTTCGATTATCATCATTATCGATATGAGTTGTCAATGCAAGTAAGAGGAATTTCTTACCTTTCACATAGAATAATGAATCAGGTTCGATATTGAATATCTTGCGACTTTCAATACCAAGAACTTCTCGAGATGCTTTTTTGCATCCTAGGTTATCTCTGATGTTATCGATACCCCATTCATGTTCAGCACAAAAATCTGAACTCATGTTTACCCCTACTACAATATCATTATGAATTATTAATTCTGGTTTAATTCCTTTTCTCATCGAATCTCCTTATATATTTGGGTTCATAAGAGCGAAAAAATAACAGAAGAAAGAAATTTTATTATGTAAATTAAACCCTTAACATAATCAAAATTTTAATTAGTTTGGACTAAATGATTACGTTAAGGGTTTAAAAACATGAAGACAATTATCTTCTATTTATAATTTAATATATATAGAAACCCTTTTCTAATCATATTAATTTTTTTCATTAACATGATCAAAAAAGAATGGGATTCGAACCCATAACCTCTCGGGTTTTAACCGATTACTCTTACCAAATTGAGTTATCTATTCATTATTTAATATATATAGATATAAAAATCCATCTATATTAACTGAATATGATCCTCTTTTTATTTGCTTCACTACCTTCTAATTGTGGAGTCTGAGGATAATGAGTTGACGGAAGTTCAGCTTTAATCAATGCCATTAATTGATTATAAGTAATATCTTGATATTTATTAAAAATTTTAGAAAGATTATAAGTTAGTGCTCCATTGTATTTACCATTAAATACTGCATCATAAGAAAACTCATGACTCATACATCCAGTGATTAAAACTTCATTCATCTCTTCTTGCGGGATAAAGGCAGGTACTCGAGAAGATAGAACATCATTTGACATTGCGAATGAATCATCATTAGGAGGAAGGTATCTAGGTTTTGCATATTTATTTGCTGGCATACTACCAAACTTCCTAATATATGATCCACGTGTGATTGTCCCACTATGACAACAATCAGTAATGATAGTCATTTTCATATTATGTGGAGCATGTAATAGTATTTTCCTAAACACGTCATCAATTAAAATTCTATCATATAAACATATGGCTTCATCTCTTTTATCTTTCTCGTCTCCGTTTCTATCAGGTACTGTTGTTCCATGACTTGAAACAGTGAATACCCAATGACCACCATCATTTAACATCTTCAATGATGATTCTATTGTGTTAACTGTTCGTTCATATGTTGCTTTTGAATCCAACAAAAGAAAACTCTTATCAAAATTAAATTTCTTCATGAGATCTCTTCTCATTAATTTTGCATCAGGAACACAACCATTAAGTCTATTGGCTGGGTTTGGATATTTATTAATACCTATGTTTACTGCTACTTTGTCATACATAATATCACCTCACTTATTTTTTCTTTACATCATTCTTCTCTGTTTTAATATCAACATCATCATCAAACCACTTAGAGTGAACCATTTTATTAATTCTCTCTTTTGAATGACCTAATGTTTCATGTACTGCTTTATGGTATTTTGCTACTTTATCTATATTCATTGTTTTGCTCCTAAAAATTTTGAAACTAAGTTGATCCCTTTTAGAATAGTGCCTTTAGCCATAACCAACCCACTCGCTAAAGCTAAACCTTTAAGTATACCATTCTTTTGCATTTTATTAATTCTATTCTGATCTAAATCTTTCCATTTTCCATTTAACTGTTTAAAAGTCTTCCATACTTTAATCATTTTATGGGGGATTTTTGAAACGAACTCAACCTTAGCATGGGTATCACCAACAAAAATAACTATACCTGATACTCCCTTGATCAGCCAATGTCCTGCAATTGTAATTTTATCAATTGGGATTTCTATACTATGTTTAGTCATTGGAATATCATAATATTGAGGTTGATAGAAAAATCTCTGATCAGTAATTATTAGACTACCAATAGATAAATTTTCAACCCATACGATACCATCCAGTTTAACTAATATCTTCTCATCTGTATTTTTATGGAATGGAGATATGCTTTCTGCATTTTCATAATCTATGATATCTCTATTAAATATATCATTACCCGATGTTTTCTCTAGAACTAGATTAGTAGATTTCTCACGACTTCGATGTAATGTATTGAATGCTTCTGACAAGTAACTAGTAGTATTTAACATTTTATCCTCGTTTAGTTTTCTTCTTATATATCTGCTTTATAATATGTTCGGATTTTTTCTTCGGGCAAGTAGGACAACCCTCGTATATGGTATTTGATATAGTTTTATGAATCCTTGATTTTAATAAAATCATTGCAGCAGATTTTTCATCCATGACTAATCCTCAAAATAAATTGTTTTATTATTTGCTTTGGATTATCCAGCCATTCTTTTTCAGAAACTCTGAGTATAGTATGTTTTTTTAATGATTCATAATCACGAATCTCACAAAGACTATCTTTATTATATATTAAACATTCTTTATCTTTAAAATGATGAAGTTCATCAAATAGAATGAATAATTTTAATTCTGGAATATAGCCATCCGGAAATCTACCAATCACATATCTAAATCTTGGATCTTGTCTTAGGATTTTATATTCCGTATATTTTTGAAGTTCGTTTAAGAATGGCCGTTCCAAATCACCAACTCTGGGCATTATAGGTTCACCATTTAATAGTTGTTTTTCTATATGTTTGATTGCTGATATTCTCATTTTTTGTTTTGTTTTATCGGAATGTTTTTTTCCTAAAAATCCCTGACTTCCTTTGAATATGATCCCATGTTTATATTTTCGTCCTGTAAAAGATTTTGACATTTTTAATTTAGTTTCATCTGAATGTTTTTTCCCAGTACATGATATTGAATTTTTTAAATTTGATTCATCAGAATGTTTCCTTCCAGTGAATGGAGTTCCTCTTCTATTATGACCTACAACAAATCTATTAAATTGTTTAGATCGATTATTTATTTTTGTTTTTAATCCACATCCACATTCACATAAATTATTCATATTATTTATTCCGAAAAATCAAATTGCAATTTAGCTACAAATTTAGGTACTTTCCAGTTCTCTGGGTTGGTGGATTTAAATACCTTTCCATTTATTTGAGTTTTATTATTTATTATTAAAATATTTGATATAAATGAAATATCTTCAAATGAATTAGATAACGCACACCCCTGAATCCATGTCGACGCCCCAACTTCATTATATTCAAGATCTAATTTTCCAGAGAGTCCAATTGTATAACAATCAAACCTACATGATGGATAATGACAATGTCCCATTACAACATTTCGACCATATGTTCTAAATAACTTATCTAGTTTGTTACCCCCTCGTTGTCCATACATTAATATATCACCATGAACATAAGAATTATTATTATGTTTTTTCATATGTTTCATATCAACAATTTCTATATTCATATCAGATATTCCATTTATGAATTTAAAATTTAAAATATCAGTAAATTGGGGTAGTTTATTACATAAATCCGTATAAAATCTTTCATGATTTCCTAATAGTAAAATCATTTTATCAGCCCAGTGACTTAGTCTGTTTATGACAAAATTACTAGATGCTGATTCATTTAATATACTTTTATCAACATGCATCGATCCAATTTTTTTAAATTCATGATGATTTATTGATTTATTCTCATTCATATCACCCAAATTAATTAGTGTGTCAGGTTTATATTCTTTAGAAATCTGTTCCTCGATATCTAATACATTCTCATCATGCAAATCCACATGCAAATCAGATATTATCATAGTTTTTTCATCTGGCTTAACTATTTTAGTTTCAGTTATAATCTTATCGAAATAAGAAGTAGTGAAACCTCCAGATGTTTTATGAATACGACACATATGAATATGAGATTCACCATCACCATCAACTTCAACTATAATACATCCTTGTTGCCAAGTTTTATACATATGTTTCATGCGTCTGTATTTTTTATACCCAGTGGGATATGTCATTTTTACGGTTCGCCCATCAGTAAAATCTTGCTGCCGAATACAGTATGTTATATGCTGTTCACATAAACTTCCTGGTGATGCAATATAGGAATATACATCTTTTTCAGTACATCTAGTATTAAATTCATGTCTGTGCAAATTAGTAATAGTTGACATTTCAAAATATTCTTGCGATATTCCACTTGATAATGGTGTTTGAACATAATCAGTCATTAAATCTTGATTCTGAATTGAAAGATTATCACCAAGTTGAATTTCATTTCTAATAATTTCATGTGACATATTCATTTTAGCTAATATTTTTAATTCTTCTTCTTTAGCTATAATACTCAAATTTGGAATTTGATTCCAATTATGATTAAAATCATTATCATCATCTATAAAATGACCAACATGGATTATCTTAGTAGCATTGATATGTTTAGATAAATTCTTAATTAACTTGAACATTCCTGTTCTAGTATGTTTACCATGTGTATCTCCAACAATAATATAAGTTCCTTTTCCCATAATCTTTGCATTCGGGAATGAATAACCAATCTCATCTAATTCATATACTGCCTTTCTTTTTAACTCAGTGAAAGTAATTGGTAATGTTTTGGATGGTAGAATTGCATGTTTTAAAAAATCTGTTTTGGTTATTTCTTTTAATCGTCTAATATCATGTCTTGACATTTCAATTAATGCGATAGTTAAATTATCAATAAAATTATCAATTACTATTTGTTTAGAAATTGTTGAATCAGTTATATCTGTAACTGTTCGAAAAAATTTCTTCCAGTTAGTTTTTTGATACATTCGAGTGACTGCACCAGGACTTCGATGTAACTTTTGCCCAATAATTGCATAAGTGAGAGTTGTCTTATTCTTTAAATCAAATAAGGTTTTCTTCTCGACATCAGACCACTCTTTCATATTTTCTCCTTATGAATTGATGATAAATTAAGTATATCTTTTTATTAATTCTTAAATTTTTTGATACATCATAATTTTAATTTATTCCATAAAATAATGAACTTCAACTATTTACATAAATGAATTATAAACATTTGAATACCGAACAAAAATATGTTATGAATATAATTAATAAATTTTTATCAGAAATTTCATCTATCAATATTTTTTGTGATATGGATGGCTGTCTTGTGGATTTTTTAAAACAAGCTGATTCAATTTTAGGAATGCCAATGAATGAGTTTGAAAAGAAATATGGTAAATCGAGTATGTGGTCTATTCTTATTAAACATGGATCTAAGTTTTGGTCTGAAATGGATTGGTTACCAGGGGGTCAAAAATTATGGAAATTCATCTTACCATATAAACCTACTATTTTATCAAAGCCATTAAACAATAATAGTAGTCGAATTGGTAAAAGGATTTGGATTGAAAAACATCTAGGAAAAAACATCCCTTATATCTTTGAACCAGACAAGGCTAAATATGCTGATTCGAAATCAATTCTCATTGATGATGATGTTCGAAATGTATATCCATGGAAGAAAGCAGGAGGAATAGCTATCCTCCATCAGAACGCAAACGAAACAATAGGTAAGTTAAAAAATATATTACGATAAGTTTATCTTTTATTTGGAACAAAAATAAAACTTTTTAGGAGAGATAGTATGAATTTACAAGAAACAGATGATTTATGTTGGGCAGCAAGACATTCACTGATGGATATAATTGCCTTTGAATCAATCCAAGTGAAAGATAAAATGGGAATGATTGGATTCATTGAAGAGATGAATGATGACAATCTCCAAGAACTAACTCAATCATTGTTACAGTTAGAATCGATGGCTCCTCAACTATTAGAGCATGAATATGATAAATATTTAAGAGAGTCGAGAAGTGATCTGTCTATCAGTAATATGGATCACCTTCATATGAGAGATACTTATCTATCTGAATCAAAAGAAGTGGATGATAAAGTAGATCAATTTACTCAAATGGCAAAAACCGGTTCACTCCTTGCAGTAGTATCAGCATATTCAACATGGGCTCTAACTCATCAGGATCTAGCAGCTGAGGCTAATAAAAAAATGGCTACTAATATTGGATCAGCTTGGACTAAGGCAGTTCGGAAAATTCCTCAAATTCATAAATTAGTTGATCCAGAAACATATGAGATAGAGAAGTTGAAAAAAATCAGAACTCAAGCGAATAATAAAGTTGGTGCATCTAGTTCTTTGGCTGATAAAACTAAAATTATTAGTAACAATAAGAATGTAGAAAAAAAGATAGCAAAAAAGGCTCGTATTGCTACTAAAAATTCTAAAGTTGCTAAAGCTCATAGATTACTCAAAAAGGGTGGTGAACGACTGATGGAAACCCCTGAAGCTAAAGATGCACGTAAAGCTTTAGAAAAATCTAAACGGATAGCTAAGGGAATGAATACTGGATCCAAAGCTGCGATAATAGCTGGAAGTATTACAGTATCAGCTCTTGTAGCATATGGAATATATAAAAAATTGACTGATCCAGCTAAAGTGGCTTGTTCAAATCAAACAGGTAAAATGAAAACAGCATGTATTCTTAGATATAAGATTAAAGCTGCAACAGAAGCAGTTCGAGTATTAGAAAAAGGTATGCAAGGATGTGATCAAAAACCTGATCCTCAGAAATGCCAGTATTCATTCAATAAACAAATATGGAATTGGAATAAAAGAAAAGCTAAGTACCAGGAAAAACTGGCGAAACTGGCTCAAAATAAAAGCCAGTTCCGCACTCATAGCAAACTTTAGGTTATACTCAATTTTGGAACATCTTTCTCTGTTGCTAAAACGATACCGGAAGTAATTTGAGTATACTGTTTAACAATTTCAGGATGAATGTCTTCTATAGTAATGAGGATGTGAGATTTGCTAATTTCATATTCCTCAGATACTTTAGTTGCAAACGGATTTAGAGGAAACAAATTAATAGCCAACTGACCATTATCTGTTGCTCCAAAATGAACAATAAACGGAGTATCACAATTGATATGTGTTTCAGTTTCTGATTTAATACATGCCACGATAAATTCGCCGCTGGTGATTTTAAACATTTTATAATTCATATAATAACTCCTTGGTTTTAATTTAATCCCTTTTACTTTAAAGGAAATCTTTTAAGGGGAGTACTGATATAAAAAGAAAGGAAAGGAAAAAATGAAAGAAATAAATACATATAATATAGTATCAGAAGTTTTAAGAAAGCAGGATGGTAGTGGTAAAGGTAAAGGTCAGAAAGGTGGCGGTAGAGCTAATAAAAATCAAAATCCTTGTCCTGATGGTGGTCCTGGTGAAGGTAGTGGTGAAGGGAAAGGAAAAGGTAAAAATCGAAAATGTTAAGTTTACGACAGATTATAAATAATATGAATAAAGGGCAATCAGCAATTGGTGTCAGATATATATTACAAGCATATGAAAAAATATATGAATCAATTAAAAATGAAATTATAGTAGAAGGTGTTCAAAAACAGGCATCCAAATCAAGTGTATATTTGACTATACCATCTGAGAAAAAAGGTGGAAAAAGTTCTATTGTTGTATTAGAAATAAATTCTATTGATAAGTTGAATCTTGATACTGGTATTAAGGTCTATAGTAATTCGCCTTCTTTTTTATGGAATTTCGCGTATGTGTTCAATCAACAAGATGCACTTTTATATCCAAATAAATTCCCAAACGAATTTAAAACAATGGAACCTAAAATTAGGAATCCTTATGAAATTTATGGTTTTGAGAAACATATATTCTCGGCTATTAAATTTGTATCAGAATATAAATTAAAAAAATTAATTGTTCGATTTGAAGGTGAGGGATTTCCATCAGCTCCTACTATCAGATTTATTAAAAATCGTGATACTGGACAATACCGAATCGGATAATATTCAAAAAATATGTTATAAGAATGATTGAAATTCCTTGATAACTATTTCCGGATTAGAATCCCAAATATCTTGTTTAACTCGAAAAATTTTTAAATTATGGTCTAGGTAAATTTCATCTTTTAAATTATCATTTCTTTTAGATGCGGGAGAATTATGGTGCGGTTCATCAAACTCAATAACTAAACTTAATTCTTCAATATAACCATCTGGATAACAACCAAATAATGGTTTAGTTGGTCTAGTGATAATATAATTCGTGTATAATTGGAGTTTCTTAAAAAATTCTGGTTCATTATATCCGATCATAGGAACTATAATATTACCATCACCATATCTTTTAATTATTGATTGTTTTGCATTTTTTCGAAATTTTTTAGTTTTAGAATAATGCTCATATCCATATCTTTCTAGACATGTTTGTTTCTTTTTTTCTTGAATTTCATGAGATTGGGATATATTATCTACTCCATAATGTTCATTAACTGTAATCCTTTGTTTATCTTGGAATTCTTTTAATCTTAAATGATGTCCGCCATATTTGGTATGTAATGTTTTTCTAATTTTATTCTTGACCTCAAGTGATGAAGCAGCATTTTCATAACCATATTTTTGAATATTTGAACATTTAGATTTTTCAATAACCCACGGGATTCTCAGAGTACATGTTACATTATATTTCTTTTTTAAAATTTTCTTTATTTTGTTTTTGATAATATTTGATTTAATAGGATGATCTACTCCATATTTCTCAAGAGATGCTATTTTTCTTTTTTCTATTACATTTTCACTTTTCATAGCACATCGCCTGGAACAATACAATGAATAGCCCTCATTTAAATCCCTACCAAATTTCTTTTTCTTTTTACATATTGGACATATATCTTCACCTTCTTTTTTTAGATATTTATCATAATATTCTTTTAAAGATATATGATGAATTGATCTAATATGATTGCCTAGTCGTTTCTTGTGTTCACCGCATATTTTACAAATTTCTGACATGATATTTCTCCTTCAGTAAAGGAACTGATTCTTCGATCAATTCATATAACTTTTTATTAGAAAAAATTGCTATTATTTTTAATTGATCTCTAGTTTCTTTTTTTAGGGCTATTGTCGTTTCTTGATTCATATTCAACTCCATATAGTTACATAGTTTTATATTTTATTCATTATTTTTTCCAAAAAAAATCCCCGCAAATTAATACGGGGATTGTTATAGTCCTTATTTTTGACCAAGTATCTCTTTCATCACACCAATCAATCTCTCACTGCTAGTCAGTTGAGCATACATTTTAGCTGTTTGGTTTACATCCTTATCAGAAAGAATTAAACTCCTTAAGCCTAATGGAACTATCATAGGACATACTTCAATCATATCTTCAAATAATGATTTAACAATATCCACTTCTTTAACCATAGTCTCATCAGTCATATCCCAGTTAGTTCTTCTTGCATCCTTTAGCAATTCCCCAACTACGGCTGACATTAAAGTATAGTTATCAATTTTTCCATTATCTCTTATCCGTGGCAAGGGGGTCCCATCTAAGAATCTCCTAGCATCCCATTTCATAAACAGTTTAACATATTCAATGAATTTAACAGTATAGTCAACTCCAATGTGACCTTTACCCATAACAGACATATCTTTGATATCCAATGACCCAAAGTCATTCTCCATCTGAGTCATCTCTTGGGATAGATAAGTCCAACTTCTAGGACTTGCCCATGCCTTACTTTCTAATGGCTCATTTTGTAATAGAGATGGATAGAATCCCATGAAAGATATAATATCATGCCTTAGTTGATTAGGGATAGCAAAATTATCAATCCAATCCTCAGCTTTAGCTATCACATCAATCATATAGAATCGATTAACTATAGGAGCCATGATAGGTTGTGATCCGGCCCGGTCAATTGATCGGTTACCAGCTGCAATCATTACAAAGTTCTTAGGCATTTTCTTATTATGAATACTTCTATAAGTTAACAATTGAAAGAAGTAAGTCTGAATTGTTTTGGTTGCCAGATGAATATCATCAAGGAATAGAATAATTGTATCACCAGATTCTAGAACAGATGTGATCTTAGCAGCACCATCTTCAAACCTAATCGGTTCCATTGCTGGTGACTTAACTCTTAGATTTGCAGTTGAATAGAAATCTGGTTGAGACCATTTTTGAAATGTGGCATCCTTTTCCATAGTGGGTAAAGGCATACCAAATTGTTCAACCAACATTGTTCCTAAGTATTGAGGGTTCAATCCCATCTTCAATTCACGGGCTATTTGTTCCATTATATCACTTTTCCCTATCCCGGGCGGTCCTGATAATAGCATAATAGAACAATGAGTTCCTTTCTTCTGGGAATTCATCTGGCACTTGATGTTATTCATTATATACTTTTTAGAGTCATTTAAGACTACATTTGTCATTAGTTCTTGTTCAGTCATCTGATTCTCCATCATCTATTGTTTTCTGTATGTGTATATTGGGTGTTTTTGCTAATACTTCTTTATTTGTTAAATATAATGTCGCTGTATGTAATGGTATTTCTAAAACATCATCAGATGCGCTGCATTTAATTGAACAATGTTCATAATAACCTGATCCATGAAAATTTGTTTGTTTATTCTATTGTATTTTTATTATTTTCCCTTTAATATTATCATAATCCAAGTCACTCGAATTCGTTTTCAAATATATTCTGGGAATAGAATCTGGTATTATAGATTGACTCTTCGAAATATCAGAATACATATCTGAAATCACTATCAAAATACTGATAAAATGATCAGAATCTTGATTATACTCCATCACTTTTTCAAAAACACATCGATGATTTGTTCCTCCAGAATGACGCCTAATCAATAATTCAGTTATATCATCTTCAGTTAATGAATCTTCATAGGTGTTTTCCCATTTAACTTTAGTATCATGTTTAATAATTCTCAATCGTTTATAGTAAGAATTAGCTTGTTGTATGATAGATATCGCAGTCGAAATATCATTATCACTAACAGAAGCTGACTCATCAATTGAAACTATAGCATCACCCAATACCTCTTCCTCTTCATATGAAGGCATATAAGGTAGAGTAGGATTCACTAACCATGCCATTCTTGGTTTTCCATATGAAACATCACTTGATTTCTGGAGTTCTATCAGAATAGAATCTTGGAGGATAGTAGTCCAAGGAACTTTAACCTCACACATTCTATTAAGGAATTTCTTAAAGTCTGAGTTTTCAAAACCTCGACTAAGAATGTTGGTTTCAAACATAGTCTTAGCTAGTTGAGTATCTAGGACTTCATCATCACCATCTAGTTGATTTTTAGCTTTTGGGAATTTAATAAAGGTCTTCTTCTTAACAATACCATCCAGTTTAAGTTCAGTTTCTTCGATTTCAATATCCTCATATTCATCAACTCCATCAGATGGGATACCCACATCTTCTAAAAATTGTTTATATGATTGAGTTGTTTTCTCTGATGTGTAATTCCCATCCTTCTCCAATTTATCATATATCTCTTCTTCTAACATAGATTCAAATGATTTATTATAGCATATAGTATCTTTGAATCTTTTAATACTCATTACGATTAATTTTTGTTGAGCTTCCCATCTCACCGTTTCTTTCTCTATATTATCTAATAAAAGATTGATCATAAAATCAGTAGCATATCCCCACAGAATCTTATCTCGACACCCAATTCGTTTATCATGCATAAAGATAATATGGGAAATTTCATGCATTATAGTAAATGTTGATATATGATCAATATTAACATCACATGCAGTATAGAATGATGATTCAGGGTTAATATAAATTCTTTTATAATCAGTAGCAGCTGGTGCTCCTTTGGGAATTTTATTTGTTAATATTATTTCATATTTTAGAAGAATCAAACCAAATGCTCTATACACTTCTGATCGTATCAATCTCTCTGAGATAGAATTGATTGATTTATTGAATAGATATGTTTTATAATTCATTGTATTTTTCCTTAGAAAAAAGAAAGGTCATTGAACAATCAATAACCTTTTGAATAAACTCCCATTAAATAGATATTTAATGGGAGTTGTATATTATGTATATTCTAATAATGCCTTTTTGACATGTTTGGTTGCACGATCCAACCATACATTATATGGCTGATTTGGATCATCCGGAATCCAATCGGTATACAATACTTCATTGTGATATGCAGTATTGTTATTATTGATATGGATTGTTTTTATTCCTGCGAGTCCTATTCTAGTATCTCCCTTATACATAATTGTATAGGATGCACCCCTTTCGTTTAGATATCTGATTCCATCAATGATCTCGTCACAATGAGATTGTCGAAACTTATATTCATCAGCTGGGGTGACTTTGATATTAGGAGAAGACCAACTATTCCGAATGAAATTTTGAATTTCAGGTTTTAAGTCGATCAAGTTACTGGTCGCAAACATGCCATTCTTTCGAGCCTCTTTAAACTGAACTCCATTCACGTCATGACCAATGATTGTCAGCCTTGCTTGGTGAATATTCCAATCAATATTAGAGTATGGGTTTCTTACCATTCCTCTATAGGTATTACCATCGGAGGAATCGACTTTCTCTTCATATGCAACATATAAAAAGTTGGCCAATTTAATACCACCGTATGGATCAGTTTTCGAACCAGGGGCAGATTTTGGAGGTGCAGAATAAATTACACCCAATCTACAATTTGCAGATTTTGTAACCCACACTGGAAAGTTAATCTTACTCTGAATCTCATCGGAATCAAAGTTCAGATCATGACCATTCTGATTAAGGATTTGTAGAATCAACTTGCATTTAGCTTCCCGTTGATCTATTGTTGATTGCCGTAATCCATTTGCAGCTCGCAATTCATTCATGTTTTTCTTGAGCACATCAAAACACCGACCATCAGTTACTTTACATTCATCGATGTATCTCTGATCAGTGACCGACATGATGACCTTATATGATCCATCGGGTTTCACCTCGACGATTCCTCGGTCACTCAATGCATCAATAAGATCATAAAATGCATCTTTTTTGATGTTCAAATGCTCTGCCATTTTTAAGCTATGCACATCACCCCTGGATACACAGTAAATGATAGCTCGAGATAGAATACCTTCATTTGTAGTGGCATGATAGATCGTGTTTTTGATACGATTAATCGTATCTATGGCTAACTCCATCATAACATATACTAGGTACCGTGGTACCGTGGAATAAAAATCGAACGACATATCAATGAACTCTTCATATTTCCCTTTTTCTTGTCCGAGGGAACCTTGCTTTCGACCCTGTTCAAGTCGATAGATTTCATCTTTGATATTCTGTGATACGTGTATATCAGAATCCTCTGTATGAATTATAGATAATCCTTTGGTCCCTAGTGCGATATCATTGAAACTTTTCGTGTTCATATTCTATCTCCTTTTAATTATTGAAACATACTGAATTGAAAATCAAAGATATTTAATGAAATATCTCTTTATTATAATTAAATATATATAGAATTACTTTTCTTAATTTAGTTTCAAAAATTAAGATAGAACAAATCTAAAACTATGAGGAATTTTTATAATGTTCGGATATAAAGAATTATCAGATGCTTTAAATGAGTTTGCCAATGTTTCAGTAGCTATAGCTGGTTATGAATCACCAGCAAAACCTATGAAGAAAGAAAAGAAACCAAAAGAAGGGAACAAAAGGTTAAATGGATTAATTAATCAAATGGGAGATTCGTAGTGAAACACATTAATATTATACCTGAATTAAACTATTGGTTCAAAAGAATATTGAGAAATAGTGAAGTTTATGATACATATCATAAAATCCCAGTAGATGTTAGTGAGTATTGGAGAGATCCAAGAAGTGTTATTGAGCTTCTGTTTAATGAAACTTTTGATCCAGGTGAATTATCATCTAGTTCTTCAGCTATCACAATAGAAAGTAAAAATGATAGACCTTATATTTATCTCTATCGAAGAATGAATATTTTGAATCTTCCTGATAAAATTTTACTTAATCGGATACAAGTGTATAGATGGTGGGCTAATGTATATGGAGCCAATTCTATGAAATTTATTGATTTATTTGATATGAGTGGATCTAAAATGGATCCACATTTCTATTCAGGTAATGAAGTATATATGCCTTTTGATGTTGAAGAAGAGGATAGAAGTCCATATATTACATATAACTCATACAATGCTAGCACTGGAAATCAGCCATTGTGGACTTCTGGAGATCCGGATATCGAAGATAATCCCCAAGAAGATTTACCTATCATAGCTCCACCAGATGTTTTTGATTTCAGTGACTCAACTCTGGATATGTTAGATAAGTTATGGTTCTATAAGACGGGATGCGTATATGTTAACATTAATGATATAGTATATGAAGATTTAGATTCAAATATAGCAAGATTGATTTATGTTTATTTAGATGCAATGTTGAACGATAGCTATATCTATTATGATGGAATTGAAGGTATATCATCCACATCAGATGAAGCTCTATGTTGTTTATATGAGAAACATGTCTTGGATATTTTATACTTAGTAAGACAGAAATCATATGGAATTATATGGAGAGACTCTGAAGTTATCAATAATGATATTAAAATTATTGAAGAGGATTTCTTTATTATGCTTAAAAAGAAAGTTCTCATTACTAAAGTTACTGATGAAGTCCTCTCTGATAACAAGTTCATATTAACTGGTGATCAATTACCATGGAATAGAAGAGATTTTACATTTTTTAAAGATGGTTTGATATTAAGTCAAGATGAGGATTTCACTATTACTATCAATACAGAAGACCCTAATGATGTTAAGGCAGAAGTTATTCTATTGAGGGATGATTTTGTATTAGATGAATTAGTTAAGTTTATCTGGTCATATGCTAATCCCCGTAGTCCTTTTAGTGAACCAAGTGATTAAATTTAAAACTGCAGTAAGTAAAGAACAAATAATATGAGTGATAAAATATATTGTAAAGATTGCAAGAATTTCAGAGCTGGTGAGAAGACTCCGTTTTCTTACGGCCCTCCTGATTATAATAGATTAACTGAATTATGCATGGCTCCTGAAAATTTTAAAGATAGCCACAAGGAATCAGATGAGCTCCCAATTTCAATTCCATCGATAATTAATAAATGGAATGACTGTATATGGTATGATCCAATCGAAGATGATTCTTCTAGTTCTTCTAGTTCTTCAGGTATTTGTATCATAGATATGCCGTAAATAAAAGGATGTTATATGGCTTTTAACATAGATAGATATTTTCAAATCTTGACATTTCTCAAAGATAATCCAACGATTGTTTCTAAATGTAGAATTGATGGTAAAGTATATAAAGGGAAATTAGATTTTTGTCCGGATCATGGAACTAAGGTAGATCATATTTCATTACAAGAATATATCACAGATGAATCTTTAACAAATACGAATCGTATTGATTTAATGATTGATATAATGGATTGGGATCCAGTTACTAGTTTGTCGTTACCTAAAGATTTCACTGTCGCAAACACAGCACTTGAATCTAGAGATAAAATTAGAAATTATTTTGGTAATGTAATTGTGCTTGGATCATATGCATATAATACAAATGATATTGAGTTATTTCGTAAACTAGTAGTTGATTGGTCAGCGGCAGCAAGAACATTTAAAGATTTAATGAGACAGGCATCTGATGCCTTTTCACTGGATGATGAAGATATCGATAAGGCTATTCGTGGATTTGGTATCGATTTTGTCAATCAGAAAACATTACCGAATTTGAATTCTCGGCAGATTTTTTTATTAGCTTTAACTGAGTTATATAAAATAAAAGGAACAGCAGATTCAATTGTTAATTCACTTTATTATGCTGGTTTGACGAATTGTTATATTAGAGAATTTTGGGTTGAGAGAGAACCTCGTGGGTATCAAAACATTCGATTGAAGGGAATTGCATCTGGAAAGTGGGAACAAGAACTAATTGATAATAAATATGAATGGAAACAAGACCAAACATTATTAGATGATTCTATTCTTAGTTGGCAAAATTTTCAGACTCGATTAATTGAAATCGGAGATCCTCATTGGTGGTATACTGAAAAACAAATTATCGATATTAACTGGAATCCTAATACTTGGATGAAATTACCATCTATAACTCCGTACTTTGGAGTTAACTATGTTCATGATATTGAGAAATATAATACCATCATGGGGATTGTAGAAAAATCATTATCGGCACAATTCAATGCATATTTACAAGGGCAATCAGATTTAATCCCAAGAGATATTGGTATTAGTGGTTTCAATGAAGATTTATCTGAAAGAGACTTGTGGATTGAGGGATATAATGAAGCAATTACATTATTGGAATCATTTCTTGGTTGGACATATGCTCAAATTAGATCTGATGAATATAAACAATATATTCATCTGTATGATTTTTTAGATTCAAAACATATTGTTATTGATAACTCTGAATATGAATATCCGTGGGCATATCAGGAATTGATATATTCGTTATGTAAGAGAATTAATGATGGTGAATTAATTGATGGTATATTACCATTAGACGCGATCATAAAAAGATACAATGTATCAGATTCTACTAATTATTATTGTTCTAATAATGAATTAATGTCTTGGTGGATAAATCGTCCAGTGGATCCTTTAGATTCAAGTGATCCCAATCCTCACACTCCGGCCAATATCCCTACTATTTTTTATGATACTGAATATCCATTCATATATCAGATTGATCATTTCGATAGAATGGATCAGACTGATACTACTATGGATAAGATTTTATTTTATAATGGTGAACGGAATGCAGATTTTAATGAAGATGGATTCGAATATACAGAAATCATTGAAGATCAGAATCGGGTGGCAAATCAAGATACTGTTCGAGTTGAATATGATAATGTAGCTAAATCTTATCAATCAAGTAACCTTCATAATGAATATCAAAACACAACATATGATGCTATTCGAAAACATCAAGATGAATTCTTTGAATATATTTCATGGTGTTCTGATGATTATACTGAAGATATTGAGCATGATGGAAGTTCTTTGACTCCTTATTTTGTCCAAAAATTTCCACAACCAAAACAATGGAATTGGGCTGTTGATAGTGATTATTTTTATTATTGTAAATCACCAAGTAATTGGGTTCGTACTAAAATAGAAATTTCATGGTCTAATACACCAATATTGCCAAATTCTAGTAGTGATAACCATGAACTTGGATACCATACCTATGATGATGGTTATGTTTATATTTATGCATCTGTTAATAAATGGGTAAGATATCAATGTCAAATAGAATGGGATTATTGTGATGGTCCAGTTACCCCAGATGGACATTTGAGATTAAGATCAGACACTTCTCGAACTCATATTAAAGCTAAGGTTCCAGAATATGTTGCTACTATATGGCTAAGTGATGACCAATCAGATATTGAAAAGAAAACTTTTGATTTTATCGTCGGTCCGTTATGTGATAACCCAATAACTTATCAATATACCGCATCTGATTTAGATAATTATATTAACACACATCATCTCGTTATGGATGAAAATGGATACCTATTAGTTGATTTTAATCGGGTTTGTGATGGTAACTTTATCTTTACTAGGATGACTGATGATAATGACGTTATCGTATGGGTTCGCACTTTAATTGAAAATGAATGGACATCTAATGGATCGAAATTCTATCAGGGTGGTTATCATTTTCCGAATCTTGATTTAACAAATCGATATGATGCTGAACGAATTCTTCGAGGTCAATTCGTTTTGAATATTACAGATCTGAATGGTTTAGAAGGATCGACTAATGGTGGAGAAATCCTAGTTTCAAATGGAAATGATGGTTATCCAGAAATTTGGATCTATGATGAAATTCTATCGATATGGAAAAAAGATCCAATTAATCGAGTTAGTAGAATACCAGGAAAACCAGAAATAAAACAAGTCAATTTAGGATTCAATAATAATCTAATTAGTTGGATAGATACTAAAGCAACATCAGAAGAAGACTATGAAACTACTGCGGATTCATTTCTTGTGGCATTTTCTAATTATACTAAGAGAATATTTAATGATCCTGATTTAGATATTGTTGGAATCTATAAAAACATTAAAAATGGTGGATTGCATCGTGATTTAATCAATTTCTTTAAACCGAAAAGATCACGTCTATTGTATTTTACTATTGATTTGGTATTCGATGATAGATTATTTAATTCAATTATTGTTGAAGATCGACCAGAAGCAACAAAAATTATCCAACAGATCAATGATTATATTCCCAAACAGGATATGCCATTTATTCAAAACAATAATGGATTGTATAAAAAATCATATCATCAAGAGGATAGTGTTAGTGTATATGAGATTCCCGATAATTCCGAATATGGTGAAGCTATCATGTATCTCACTGGATTTGAAGATGATCGAGTAAATGGATTTTATTTTAATAGAAGTGATTTAGGACAAGATAGTTCAACATATTTTTTAAATGATCATAATGTATGCCTAACCTTAATCAAAAATAAAAATATTCAAATCCATGGTTATGATAAAGAATGGATTATAGCATTAAGAAAAGATAATCTTGATTGGTGTGATGCATTATATGTTTGTTATGATACCAAATACTTGACTGGTATATGGCATACTAAGAGTGATACACCTGGTTCTATAACCAATGGAAGAACTATTATAGAGATTGATGATTTAGTTTCGACTGATATTGCACCTAGGGATGTTAAACATGATGTTGATATGTCAGGGTATGATCTTGATGTAGAAAATGATTGGAATGTTATTCATCCTAGAACTAAATTAGATTTACCCGGATGGGATACTGTAATTAGTTCACCGCATGTTAAAACTTTAAGAGAAGAAACATCATCACTTAGACATTGGGGTCCAGTACTCTGTAAAGATCCAATTAATATTAGATGTGTATTTCCATCTGGTGCATTGGGTCATCCAGAGAATTTAGATGGTTCACGTTATAGTGGTTATGATGCTTTAAACAGATCAGGGGATCCAATTGGGAATCAAGAAGAAGGACATTCTTTTAACAGATGGCCTTATCCCGATGATGATAAAATATCAATGTATGATGGCCTTGACGATAGAGTTGTACATGGTAGTGCTGATAAGGTTACGAATAGAACTAGCATTGATGGAGATACCTATCAATCAGATAGCAACTTTAATAATTTTAATGAAACTGAAATTGTATTTGCTAAAGGTGATGGTTCAAAGACTTTGTTTAAATTAAATGTCATTCGAGTTAATCCGTATCATATTAGCATATATGTTAATTCAGTTAAGTTAGAAGAATCGGAATGGAGTATTAGTATAACCACTAATGAACAGTTCATTCAATTTTTAACTGCACCTAGTTTGGATTCAAATATATCTTATTCATATTCAACTCCAATATGGTGGGTATTGGATGCTAGTTCATTTTATTCTGGACCAGTGTATCATAGACCATTATACACAGGTATTAATTTTATTATTCATGATTGTTATCCATGCAGAGATCTTAGTGATTGTTGTGATTATTATGATGTAGGTTGTTGCCATGATGGTCCAACTAATCCTCAAGTGATTAAATGGGGTCCAGAACAAAGAATATTTTTAAATTATATAGATAATTTAGATAAAGGACCATATTTAATATATCCAAATGATCCTACTCAAATGATAGTTCTATGGCAAACGAATACTGACACAATTTCAACTATAGAATGGGGTACAACTTTAGAATATGAAATTCGTTCCACCTCAAATGCTGAATATAATTCTGATCATCAACATCAATATACTATCCAGGGATTAATTCCAAATACTCTATATTATTATAGAGTTGATTTAGTCGCAGGATCATTTGTATCTGCTCCATCGGAGTCTAATTTGGATTCTATTAAATTCTTTGCTATTGGTGATACAAAAAAAGATCATAATCAGATGAATAGGGTAGCTCGCTCAATGTTAAATACAATTGATACAGATCCATCATATCAATCTATGTGGTTACATCTAGGGGATTGGTCTGATTATGATAATGAATCATCATGGGCAGCTGAATATTTTTCGAGAAATCACTCAGACTGGCCAGAACTTCAATCTAAAATTCCAGTAATGGGATGTCGAGGGAATCATGAAGGTAATGGTATTATATATCAAAAATATATGCCATATCCAATGTATGTTCCAAATACCTTTTATTACTCATATAATTATGGTCCAGCTAAAATAATTGTTGTAGATATATTTACTCTAACAGATGGAATCCAATCTGTATGGATTGAAAATGAATTAAACAATAGCACAAGTCAATGGGATATTATAATATTACATCATGGTGCCTATTCAGATGATGGTGCTCATGGATATAATCCAACAGTAAGAACCATACTTCAACCATTATGTGTTACATATGGAGTACATTTAGTTTTATCTGGACATAATCATTTTTACTCTCATTGTGAGGCTGATGAAGTTCATTGGGTTACTATACCTTCTGCTGGTAAAATACCTAGAAATGTTAATGGTACGGGGGATGGTTTAATAGAATCATCATCCATCTTATCATATGGGAAATTTGAAATTGATTCAGATTCGATAAAGATATCATCTGTACTTGTTGATACTGGAAAAATATTTGATCCATTTATGATTAACTCAGATGGTACATGGGAATCTTTATCTGAAGTTGATGATGATATTGAAGATCAATATAGCTGGATGGGTGGTCAATATCAAGATTATAGTATAGTTAAATTGGAATATGATGAACATACAAGTCATCATATTAGTCAGGGATTTTTAGAAAATTTAGATTCTATATGGAACCCAATAGCTCCCATAGATGAACAATATACAATAAGAGAACATTGGGAAAATGAATCTTTATGGAATATATCAATGGATAATCCAGGTGATACTTACTGTACTGAATGTGATACTCCATTATTTACTCCTGATATTGCTATATTTGAAATGCCAAATGAATATAAATCATGTGGTATATATCATAATCAGATAGTTGGTGTTGGTTTCACAGATGCTTTATGTCATTTAAATGGAACTTGGGAACCTGGAGTAACAACTACAACTCATGATGAAGATTATCCTTATTGTTATGTTGATCTAAATGGAAATGAGATGGTTCATGTTTTTGATAAGAACAGTGGTTATCATTATTGGGAAATTAGAGAAATAGCTGGATCATCGTCATCATCCTCTTCTTCCTCATCTGATGAATATACATTGTTACTTAGAAGTGAATTGAAAGAGAAATTACATACGATGGATGATTTAGATGATTCTGATCCGGATAATTTACAAGTAGAATCAGATAATTTCTTAAATGGTAATGATATGGATCCATCTGAAGATAGATGGACTAATAACTTGGATGATCCATCTTCATTCCTAATGGAAGAAACTATAACAGTTCCAATCACTCAAACAATAACAGTAGGTAAACCAAAATCAGAAATAACTCAAACATTAGTAGATGGAATATTTGAACCAAATGAAACTACTCCTGCTAATTTAAATGCTCCTGATTATAATGTTGATAACCCAGATGAATTATCAGTATGTGGCAATGTCGTTCCATTTCTTGAAACTTTTAAAGGGATTCAGATGGTAACTAAACCTATCAAATGTAATTGCCATGTTCAAGATTCTGTAGATATTGATCAAATAGTATATTGTGTTGATCCTTATGGTGGGTTTATTAAAATTAAAACGATGTTGATATCTTCATCTTCATCATCATCATCTTTATCTGAGTATTCACAGGAGCATCGATTTATCCCAGCTGCATATGAATCACAAATATCATTTCCTACAGATTTTAATATTTCAACTATATCATCTTTAGATTATTATGTATTAAATAAATATATTCCATTTTTCTTATATTCAGGTGATAGTTCAATAACAATATGGGAAAGAGATGGATCTGAATATTATTCAAAGAATTATATTAATGGATATGAAGAAGATCCATGTTATGTATCATAATGGATTTTAGACGGTATGAGAATCTAAAACGTATGAATAAATTAAAAACTAATTTCTAAAAAGGAGTTACTATATGTCAAAACAAATAGTCAATATTAGAGATGGACTCTCTAAAAATATGAAAGATGATTGTAAGATCGGTGGTGGTAATCTACGAGGTTCAGTAGAAATGTATGAAAAGAACCCCGATGGAAGCTTGGGATTATTAGGTAAAAAAGATAATCTGATTGTAAATGGTGGAAGAGAATGGTTATTAAGGAAAGCTTTTGGAAGTTCTTTAATTGGTAATTCGCCTAATATTTACAATAAAACAATTAACTGGTTTTCTTGTGGTCAGGGAGGTGGAGAACCAGGAAATCCATTACAAGCTGGTGCAACAATTGGATCTGATGATTGGCTATTAAGTCCAGTCAGACTTCGTAGTGATTTAGTAGAAGGTGTAGATCCAGGTTATTCTTCATATGCATCAGATCCGACTACTGGTGATCATGGATATTTCAAACAGTTTTCCACCATTGTGGTTAAGGAAGATCATTCTAATCCATATGTTAAAGATGGTATAACTAAATATCCCTCACTAATTGCTGAGATTAGAATTGAACTTTCTTCTGATGATGCTAATGGAGTCGATGGAACATCTGGATGGGTTGATTTGAATGAAGCTGGATTATTTATTTCTGATCCAACTGAATCAGATCCTGGATTAATTTCAACTAGTGGGGGAGTTGCTATTGGCGATTGTGATGTTATTAATATAGTTAAGGATGGTGATTATTCTATATACATATTAGATTCAGTTGATGTTAGTACTGATGTCCCATTACTAGCTACAGGTGATTATCTTTATGTTAGTGGCAGCACAAGTACTGGTAATGATATCGATGAAGAATCACCATTGTTAATTGTTGATATTTATAATGGTGAAGTTGGTAGAAGTGGGTATGTGATTGTAGAAAATTCATCGGCTATAGATGAGGAACCAACTTCAGCAATTGCTCATTTTATTAATAAACAAATTGAGCCATATGAAATGTTTTCTCGTGTAACTTTTTCGACCCTGCGCAAGACGCAAGATCGAGAAATAGTTTTTCTGTGGAAAATATATTTTTAATCTTTTAGGTTATAGATTGGATGATTTTCCGAAAGATTTCGATTACATTTTTTTGATTTATCATCCAATCTAATTTTTTTATTCTTAATAGATTGAATTTGTATTTTTTATAATCATTATTTTTATTGATATCTTTTTCTCGATATGTTTCATAATTATCTATAAAATGATAACGTTCATCAAATTCAATTATTAAATTCAATTCCTTTATATAACCATCTGGAAAATACCCAATCATTCGTGGATTTCTTTTAATTTTAAAATCACAATATTTTTGTAATTCATTCAAACATTTTCGTTCTTCATCTCCAATAAATGGCCATAATGGTTCATTATTATTATATTGTTTTTGAATTCTGTTTAGGTGATAATCTCTCAACCTTTGTCTTCCTTTTGGTGATTGTGTCCAATAATCATATCCATATTTTTTTTGATTGGTACGTATTCCTTTCTCTTGAATAATTTTTGATGATAATCCCCATTTAACATTATAACGATTTAAATTTGTGTTTTGAACTTTTTGTTTTATCGTTTCATCCTTTAAAGGATTATCTACTCCATACTTTTCAAGACATGTATTTTTTCTTCTATCTTGAAATTCATTCGTCTGAGATGGGTGTTCAACTCCATATTTTTTTATACTAGTATCTATTTTTTTCTGTTGTATCTCTGGACATCGACTTGGATTTTCTACACCATATAAATTAATCATATACTCTTTAATTTTATCTTTTACTATATCTGCTTGAAATGGATATTCTACACCATAATGGGAGATTGAAGTATCAATCTTTTTTTGATGTATAGCAGGGCATTGACTAATATTTTTGACACCATATCTATCTAATATAGTTTGTTGGATTTTCTTTTGTATTTCTTTGGATTGTAATGAATATTTGACTCCATGATTTTTTAAACATGTTTTTTTCATTTTATCACGGACTTCTAAATCTTTCATTTTGCACGTCTGAGAACAATATATACTATATCTTCCAAATCCATGAAATTTTGTTTTGGCGCCACATATTTTACATAATCCTTCATTTTCTTTTTTAAAATATGTATCATAATATTCTTTTTTATATATTTTATGTTTCTGAGATGAATGTGATAAAACACCTCTAATAGAAGTATATTTTTTACCGCATATTTGACATATTAAATAACGTTCATCTAACATTATATTTATCCCTTAGTAAAGGAATTGAATCTTCAATCAACTCACATAATTTCTTCATCAGGGGTTACCTCATATTTATCTTCTAGATATTCAACACTGTCCAATATCAATCGATATATTAATATACCCGTTTTCTTTGATATTCTTTTTATTCGTTTATGTAATTCATCATTAATACCAATACTTTTCATAATACTCCTTTTATATTTAAAACTATTTTTTTATATTTGTTCGGTATTATTTTTAAATCATAAAATTTCTCTAAATATAGACGGAATAAATTAAAAAGATAACTTTATAGTGAGAGTTATCAAAATAACCTTCTAAAAAGGAGAACGATTATGGCGATGGGACAAATGGTTAGCCCAGGTATTTATACCCGCATTATAGATTTATCTCAATACCTGGCAGATATACCAGGGACTGTTGGGTTTCTACCTATCCTTTCCAAAAAGGGTCCTGATAACAAGTTACAATTTGTTTCTTCAAAAGAACAATTTATTAATTTGTACGGTGAACCAAATATTTTGGATTACGGAAAATACTATGGTCAAGGACCATATGTAGCATGGCAACATCTGGGTGTGTCTTCACATCTTTATGTTCTTCGCGCTCTTCCAGATGATGCAACTTATGCCCATATGGTTATAGGTATGCAACTAGGACAAGATGAAATTGAAACTACTTATTCTAGTTCGACTGCTGGATCTACCTTCATGAATAAATTGGAGTTAAAATCAATTTATCTGGATGGTCAAGACCATGTAAATCGTCAATGGGATAGTGATAAAGATGCATATGTTGAGACTACTGATTTGACATATCCCTCAATCAATCACGTAAATGAATTAGAATCTTTCTTAGGTGAAGAGATGACTGGTGATTATATGTGGACTGATTATGTCGCTGGATCTGTTGAAGATACTAACGGTGTTGAAGTAGATACTGTTCTCGGTGATTACTCTACTGGTACTGGCGGTGTTGGCCTCAATAATGGATTCTTGGTTTATTTTAGAGCTATTGGCCGTGGTGATAGTTATAATAATTATTCTATCAAATTAAGTCGGAATAGTAATCCAGAGAAATTTGGAATCTATATTCTTGATATTTATCAAACCCAGGATGATGGCGACAATATGATCGTTGAATCTTTTAATGTTGCATTTGATGAAGTGACAGTTGATGATACTGGTGAATCACTTTTCATTGAAGATGTTGTAAATAAATTTTCTAAAGATATTCGTTGTAGTGTAAATAGAGAAGCACTTAGAGTTCTTGAAGAATATAAAGCATCTTATTATCTTAATGATCCAACGTTACCAGAAGATGCAGCTGCATTATATAATGATTATGAATCTGAAACTGATGGATATAAAGCTACAAAAATTCAATTAGCAACTTATGATTATGAATATGCTGTAGAAGTTTTAGAAGAATTCTTAACCGATTTAACAACTGCTAGAAAATTACCAACTACAACTTCTGTTGAAGTTGTAACACGAAATGAAGCTATTTCTAATGCTATTAGTTTAGTTAGTTCAGCTAGATCAGATGTTAATATTACCAAAAGAAATCTAGAAGATGCATATCAATTAGATATTCTTGATATGGGTGATGTTAATTCAGAAACAGCTGAAATTGAACCATGGCCTATGGCTGAAGGTTCGGAAGGTTCATTGGTTTATACGGATCAAAATACTGGAAAAGTTGCCACATCAGATGAAACTGCTACTCAGCTTTTATCTGAAGCTTATCTCGGTCTATTAGAAAAACCTGATAATGTCATCTCTGGTAATGTATGGAAACGCCAATTCGTAGATGAGATATTTGACCTTGATTGGATTTATTTCTCATTGGTTTATGATGCAGGTTATCCACCAGATGTGAAAGATTCAGCTCTAACCCTATGTGATGTATATAGACGAGATTGTATGCTAATTTCTGATTGCGGTGATAATATTGATTATGACGATGTAGAAACTTATGTTGGTGGTAGCCCATCAATTCCAAGTGGTCGTTTATGGAATAGTAGATATGCTGCAAGATATGAATCATATAGTAAAATATATGATACATTTACTGGTAGAAATCTTTGGGTTTCTCCTGTTTATCATATGGCTCAAGTTATTCCTTTGAATGATAGACTATTTGAAATTTGGTATGCAAGTGCTGGATTCAATCGTGGTACACTCAGTACTGTTAAAGAATTGAGATGGAGTCCTAAACTCGGTGAAAGAGATAAGTTATACTTACTCCAAGTGAACCCGATTGTTCATTTTCCTCAAGGTTATACAATCTGGGGTAATCTAACAACACAGAAACGTCCTTCTTCATTGCAGGATATTAATGTAATGAGATTGGTTCTTTATATCAAACGAGCAATCGAACAGTATTGTAAATACTTCATTTTTGAGTTTAATGATGGTGTTACTCATGATCAGATTAAAGCTGGAATTATTCCATTCCTTGATCGGATAAGAGCGAAACGAGGTCTTGTAGATTTCGATGTTGAGGTCGGGGCAGATGATTATGAATTCAAAAATAAGATTTGTCATGTGAATGTAACATTACAGCCAATGAAAGTAATCGAAAAGATTGAACTTAATCTGTATGTGAAATAATAAAAAAGGGGTAAATTTTTAATTTACCCCTATTTTTAAATAACTTAAAGAAGGAGAAAAAATGGCTAGAACAGCATTCAACGGGGTCTTAAATAACAAAGCTCGAGATCGACACTTCGGTGGTACTGATGAGTATATTGTTGCTGATCCGTATATTAGTGGTTATCACTATATTAAGTGGTTACAACTACCATCTCATTTACCAGCAATGGTAAGACATGGGGATGGCAATAATATGTCTGGTATTGACTCATCAGCGGATATTAAACAATTCTTAGAATCTGCATGTATATCAGTAACACCCCCTGGTGGAACTTTAAATAAAACAGAATTTACTGGAATCGGTGGAACTAAATGGTCAGTACCAACAAATATTGATTATACTAATAGTTTAACTATCAAATTCATAGAATTCAGTCATCTTCCAATATTAAATATTTTCCATGGTTGGGTTAGAATGATTCGTGATTATAAAACTGGAACATCTATATTAAATAATCATGACGATAGTTATACAAAATCGGCCTATGCTGGATCGTTACTGTATTGGACAACTAAACCAGATGGTAAAACTGTAGAATATTCTGCCGCATATACTGGTTTGTTCCCAACTAAAGATCCACAAGATTTATTTGCGTCAGATGTTACTAGTATTGACAAATTAGAAATTGATATGGAATTTAATGTCGATTGGATATGGCATGAAGAATGGGTTCATGCTGCAGCACAAGAAGCAGCGGATAGAATTGGTGTCGAGAATAGTCCAAAGGGTGGTTATAGAGGAGATGATTATCCTTATCATGGAACAGATAATACGGCAGCCAAATAATTAAATTAAAAGTTTGAACGAATATCCCTCTTTAGCGGAATTGCTAAAGAGGGTTATGAATAAATATAAATGGTATATTAGAAACAGTAAAAAGGAACTTATATAATGAGTAAAAATACAGCAGGAATAGAAATCTTTAATGGTTTCAATATTAAATATCCGGAATATTCCGTGATAACTCCACACACCCTCAAAGAATTTTCAGTGCGAGCATTAACAGTTGCAGAGGAAGAAAAATTAAAGTCTAGTTTATTAACACCAAATAAATTAGCTCAGCACCTAAATGAAGTTATATGGGATTGTATTGTCAAGAAACCAGATGAAATAAAAACTTTTCAAGATTTTTTAAATATGATTACAATCAAAGATAGAGATGCATTGATGTATGCTCTATATCATGTGACCTATAAAGATATACATAATTATGATGTAACATGTGGTAAATGTGATACTGTTAACAGTGTTAAAATTGATTTCTTAAAAAGTTTTAAAGCAGATATGTGGCCAACAGATGGTGAAGATGTATTGACAAAAAGAGTTTCAGCAAAGTTTGAAATTGCGATTGATGTGACTGCAATCATTCGTCAGCCTCGGTTAATAGATGAGCATAATCTATTAAAGGAAACAGCATTTGTTTCTGAAGAGATTAGAGATATGGGCATGGAATTACTTATTATTGACAAATTTGAAATTCTCAGTGAAGGGGTTAAAACACCAGATACTATTGAAGATAGAGATAATATTCTTAAAGGTTATAAACAATTACCTTCGACTGATCGTAAAGCTATTGATAAAGTATATGAAGATACATTTGGTAAATATGGTGTTGATATCAAGAGCAAAGTTAGATGCCAAAAATGTGGAAATGTAGAGGATGTATCCATTGATTTAGTTCGTCAGTTTTTTCGCTCAATCTATCAGTGAGGAATTTCAGGACAGCTATGAAAAACGTTTTAGAGAAAATGTTTTCCTGGCTATGGAATTGGGAAAAATGTCATGGTCAGAAGTTATGGTCATGCCTGTCAATCGACTTGAACAATATCTCACATGGAAAATTAAGTTTGATCAGGATCGAGAGAAAGCAAAGGCTGATAGTTTAGAACAAATTAAAGTATAGTAAGGAGTACAGCCTATGTCAGATCTCGACCAATATAATTTTTTCCAGAATCAAATAAATGGTAAAGTTAATCAAATTTATGATTATGCACCTGTTATTGATTCCACTGGTGATTTTCAAAGAATCAGTGGAATCGATGTTGTTATTTTATCTATTCGAACTTTATTATTAACCCCTCTAGGACATTATCCATTTGATCCAACTTATGGGTCATTGTTATTTAAGAAATTATTTGAAATGGCTGATAGGATTACCCAAGATGAAATTGAATATGAAGTCACTGAAAGAATAGAACAATTTGAAGATCGTGTTACTATTACTAACGTTAAATCTAATTATAGCTCAGATGGAAAGACTGTTATAATACATGTTGATATAGAACGAGATGGTATCACTGGATTGGTTTCAGTTACATTTAATGGAAATGATCGAATGTTTGGACTTGAAGATGATATATCAGCGGGGCTAAAATAATGTCTAAAATAATGTATAGTCAAAAATGGGTTCAATTAAATGAATATCCCTTAGATTATTTTGAGTTATTATACCAATATTATGCAACTTCTGGTATTCGATTACCTATAACATATTATCATTTAGATTTACCGAATAGTGTTAAAGATGATGAACTGTTAATGGGTGGAACATATGAAGCTATTGGTGATCTTTCTGGATATTTATGGCAAAAGATATTAACACTTCCAGTATATAATATGGAACAAATTAGTTTTAATTTAAATGCTGATGAAAGAGGAGTTGGTTTCCAGGATAAACAGACTACTTTATTTATCCCATCTTCATATGAATTTAGACCAATGATTCATGATTATATTGTTTACGATCAAATCCAACAGAGACAAAATCCATTTCAAGCATATACACCAACATATGAGGTCATCAATTTAGAGAAGGCATCATCAACAAATATAACATTTTGGAAATTGACACTTAAAGGAAGTTCTATATCAAAAGAAAGAATTGATCAGCAGCTGAGTGGTAACTATACATTTGTTGATTATGAAAAAAAAATATATAGAACATCTGATGCTATTCATCTAACTAAGCAACGAGTTAAAAATGCAAATCTATCCATAAACAATTATTTTAAGGATCAGATTGGATTATATGTGGACAATGTTCCTGAACAAATATAAAAGGATTTATTATGGATCTCGATAATTTCAACCAATTAGTGGGTACCGGAGTTAATATATATACTTCACGGGAACGAATAAGACGTCAGTTAATTGATTTTTCTCAAGAATATCTTGAATTAAAAACAGTTGATTTTTATAAAACTAGTGTGATGTCTTATATTGTTGATGTTTTATCTATTCTTACTGCCAATCATTTATTCTACGATTCAATGATTTATAGAGAATTTTTCTTTGTTGAGGCTCAGTTACAAGAATCAGTATATAATCTAGCAAGATGGATTGGATATGAGGTTCCTAAAGCTACTGCATCAAAAGTAGATATCATGTTAACATTTCCATTAACATTCAATTCACCAGATGTAACCTTTACAATTCCCAATGATTTTATAGCTAAAGCTAATGATATACCTTTCTTAGTGGATTCGAGTGGGATAAATGTTCCATCTGCTAGATTTGATTATGATAAAACCAAATTTATTAGTAGTTCAGCTGCTAGGGGAGTTGTTGTAAATAACTCAGCTTTATCTGTTAGAGATAGTGATGGATTTTATCGTCCAATATTTGTAAGTGAAACAGATGGTTTATTATATGCATCATTCTCATTATCCTTTACTCAACATGAAAGAACCATTGAACAATTTTTAATCCCCGAGACTATCCAACCATATCAATTTTACTCAAAAAAATTCACATTTGATGGAATGATTAGTGGATTTAGACTATGGGTAATGGAACCTGGTGTTGGAGAAAAGATTCCTTTAGATTCTATTAATTCGCAAGATTTTAATCCAGAAGATCAACAGCAATCTAATATTGGTGGTAGAGATGGGAATTGGTATACATGGAATGAATGGACAGAATCGAGCCAAGGAATATATACTTTATCTTCAAATAGTCAACAATTTGTTCTTGTTTCTGGAATTAATCAATGTGAAATTTTCTTTGGGAATGGTGTAGTTGGAAGACAACCGATTCAAAATGCTGCAATCACAATTGAGATGTATATAACTCAAGGTGAGAATGGTCATGTAATTCCAAATAGTGTAACTACTGGAAGTCCATTATCCTATTCAGTTACCGCTCGTTATGATTCAGATGGAAATACAACTTCAAGTGATATAACTACGAAATCCCATATGATATCATATCAGATTAGTAATCCGATTCATTCGCATGGTGGTGAAAATACTCCAACCCTACCAGAGATAAAAAGAAATGCTATTGTTAACTTGAGATCAAAAGGAAAATTAGTATCAGAAATGGACTATGATGATATTAATACTATCATGGGATCGTCATTCCCAACAGTTGAAGCATATCCATTGCTTAAAAGAAGTGATATCAAAGTGAATGAAATTATGGCTTTCATTCTTCTCCAATATCATGATGAGGAATATCTTCCACAAATCGTTCCAACTCGAAATGCAAAACTAAATTTTGATGATTTAGAATTTAATGAAAATGATGAATATACTATTATGAGAACTAGTAATGTAATGATCGATGATGAATCATATAAAACATTATTTAATATAACACTAAATCGAAACTCTAAGATTGGTTCTTATGATTATATATTACAAACAATTAAAGGGACTCCAACAATATTATATACTCAATTAGATCCATCTTTCTATCAACAATATTCATACATTCCAGTAACTGGTGTTGATTTTGATGTTATAATAGATGAGAGTGGAGATTCTACATCAGTATATGATGGTACTCATACTTATCCAGTTCGAATTAGAGTTAACGTAAATCATATTCCGCAAGATGTACAATCCGATTATTTCATTAGTGATTATAGATGTAAAATGGTTACTAAATGGGATTCGAATCAAGTATACAATCAAGTTGCCTCATATCCTGCGAATCCTAATATTGAAAATGGTGAAGGGTATGAATGGTTTGAATTTGAAATTCCTAATTATTTAAATGTGCCATCTGGAATACAGAGATATGAATTCAGTATTGAAGCTGATGCTTTGAGACGTAACACTAATGGCCGGTATGTTGATGAAGATGGTAATATTTTAGATTTAACAGATACTGAGATTGATGATGATCCAGATCAATTTACTGCATGGCAACCATTAACTAAGTATTATACTGATGTAATGGCTCGTAAAGATCTCAGTGATGTAATGATGAGTACTATATCTGAAACCCATACTTGGGATGGAGAATACCATGATTATCTTAGATATTCTCTTCATAACGTTCCAGTTATATTATCTAGTTATTTGGATGAATTGGCTAAAAGAGCAGATGATTCTTCTAGTAGTTTTGAATCAACTGTGATGCAGACTTTGATATCTAATCTGAATTTAGAAGATAAGAAGATGCTTACAGATTTTATTAATGTTAAATTTCCAGATACTTATGGAAAATTGAATAATCTGAAATTCAATCCGATAGATCATACAATCAAGAGTAGATTTAGAACTCCATTTAGTTGGGAAAATCCAACTGGAATAGAATGGAGTTCTGAATTTTATAATAGTTCATCTTCATCATCTTCTACGCCATCAATAGATGCTGATAAATATATAGTAAATGGCATAGTTCCATCATATGAAGCAATTGGACGAGATCTTAGTAGTTATCTTGGTTATATAGCTGAGTATTATGAAGGTGTTGGATGGTATCTAACTAAGCCATCTAAAGGTATGTATGTTAGAATTGAAGATGAATATGATTCAGTTCATGATGAGAAAACTTTAGTTTATGATGGATATAATTGGAAAGATGTTCAAGAATTTAGTATCCCTTTGATAATAGATTTAAAAATTGAACTAGATGCGAATTATACATCCAGTGGAGATGTTATGAAAAATTTAATTAAACGAGAATTAATTGATCATTTTTCTCCATTTATGGGTATTCATAAAAATCTTGACCGATCAGAAATATTGACTGTTGTTAGACAAATTCCCGGTGTTCAATACTGTGAAGTTAGAAAACCTGAAGTAGATATTCGTTTTAACTATGATATTAAAGATCTAACTCAAGCTCAAATTATTGACTATACACCCCAATATGTGGGGGCGGTGTCTAATGATAGAAATTATTCGTCTAACGTGCAAGACGATGGGATTCAGATTGAGATAGTAAAATAACTTCTTTAAACTCTTGAATAACTTTTTCTGGATCATTCAACCAGTCATGTTGTTTAATTCTAAAAAATCTACAATTAAGATATTCAGCGATTTCGGTTTGCCGTTGAATATCTTTTTCATTCAATGTTTCCCATTCATCAATAAAATGATGACGTTCATCAAACTCAATAATTAGATTTAATTTTTTAATATAGCCATCTGGATATCTTCTAATTTCTCTGCACACCATTGGATCATTTTTTAATATTGTATATTTTGTGTGAGAATCTAGTTCATTTAAACAGTTTCTTTCATCTGTACCTATACATGGCATTAATGGCTCACCATTCAATAATTGATCTTCAATTCTTTGAAGTGTTTTCAATCTTATCTTTTGAACGATAACTGGATCTTTTGATGGATTGTCAACCCCGTATTTTTTCAAACAAGTAGCTTTAGTTTTTTCCTGAATTATTTTAGATCTTAATGGGCTATCCACGCCATAATGTTTAAGACAGGTTTTTCTCTTCTTTTCTTTAATCTCTTCTGATTGATGCCATGATTCAACCCCATATCGTCCAAGACAAGTCACTTTTACTTTATCTTGAAATTCATTAGATTGACTGGCAAATTCAACCCCATACCGTTCAAGAGTCTTATCTTTACTCTTCTGCATTAATTCATCACTTGCATACCCTATAGCTCCATGATTTTTAATTGTAGTATCTCTTACTTTATCCTTTACATCTTGGATATGCATCGGATGCTCTACTCCATAATGAAGACGATAAGATTCTTTTTTCTTAGCTTTAATTTCAAGTGATCGATTACTATGCCCACGAATAAAACGAGCAGTCTTACTCTTAACTCTATCCCCACAACCACATTCACATAATTGATTCATAGTCTTATTCCATATTTAGCCTTTAATAAATCTACTGATTCATCGATCAATTCATATAATTTTTTCCCACTTCTGATAGATATGATCTTTAATTCATCTCTAGTTATTCGTTTAACACCAATCGTAGTTTCGTTATTTTCACTCATAATCAATTCTCCATACTATCATACTTTTATATTTTATTCATAATAATTATAAGAACTAATGTATAGGAATTTAGAATAAATTAAAATGTAAAGGATTTGTAATGGTAAAATTAGTTTCTCTAAATTCATCAGAAGTGATATCTCAATTAGATCATTCTAAACTTCATAGATATATTCTTAAAGTTATCAGTGAAGAATTTTCAAATATGGTTGAGCCATGTTATTATCCAAAGGTTTCCAAAAATTCCAAGTTATATCGAGATTTGCTTCATATGACAAAAAGTCGTGAAAAGAATTTAGTTAAGTATGCTAAAGAGAAATTTACATTTGATAAAATTGGAAATAAAATAAAATCTCGAATGTTATATGATCCATACACAATATTGTTAATATTGATCGTTCAAGATTTTTTAAAAAATAAAGATTTGGCAGGTGCTGAATCTACATTTCATTTATTTTCTTTGAAGTATTACACTAGTCTTTTATATAAAGGGACTACCCCGAGAGGTTCTCACACTAAGATATGTAATAACAACTACTTTCAATCTGCACTTGATCGATTATCAAAAAATCACATGTTTTCAAAACAAAAGACTATCCCAAATAGCATAATGTATTATTCAAGAGTTATTCTTAGAAAGTATATGAATGCATTAATTGAAGATGATACTGATAAGATAGCAACAATGATTATTGAAATTCGATCAAGATTAGGTCAATCTATGAGAAGTTTCTTTAAACATTATTATGCTGCCAGAGATGATAAAGATCAATTAACTAAATCAAAAGAAGAAATGGATTATGATAGAAGCCATGAAGAAAAACTGAGAATATTTGTTGGTCGAATTTCTTTAGATATGTGTGTGTATGGAAAAGTTGATCAAAATGCATCAGTTAAAGCATCACAATTGATAAAATTTAATAAAAAATTATCTATTGAATATTCTAAAATTCTATCAAATCCTATGTTCTCTGAACAAGTCAATACGGCAATATTCCTATTAGTTAAAGATATTAAAGATATTTCATTAATTCAGAAAATGCAATTTATAGATTATGTCCAAAAACTAATGTCAATTAAAGTCACTAAAAAGACTGTATATTTCAAAAAGACTGTTAGCGAAATACATATGAAGGTCATTGAACATCTGAATTTAGATGATTGGTATAATGGACTTTCAATCCAATCAAAGTCCATCTCAAGGAACTTTATCGCCTATTACTTTGCCTTTTATATCAGGAATTATATGTAGACTTTTAGGAGTTTTTAAGAGGGTAGAGTTAAAGCATTTGCTACTAATGCACTAGTTAGACCATTTACTGCAGCTGCCTGTTGTGCAGTTTGGGATCTTGATGGTGCAGGAGGATTAATTGATGGGCCAGTATTCACGGGTCCATTTTGGGCGGGTGTTCCGGAACCAGGTTTTCCTGCGGGGAAATCCGTCCCAGGCATTAGAGGTTTTTCAATCTGAGTCATTAAAGTTTGATCTATTTCTTTTCTTAAAGTGGGAGCATCACCAACAACATTTCTCTTACTATTTAATTTTACTGAATGTACTGGATTGATCGTCATGTTGATATCTACAATGTTTGGTCTTGATGAATAAGCTATATCGTTAACATCTCCACCCTTTACTACAGATAGACTAGAACAGAATGCTGATGTCAAATGAGCTCTACCAGGAATATCAAATTTCATAATAAATGGATAAGTCCATGTTTTACCATCATTACTTCGAGGACATACGAATGATAATAAAGCTACTAAAGGAGCAACAATCAATCTTTGATAATAATCATCACTTGCAGGTATTGGATTATATAATCTGATCATTAAATTATAAGATGTACTAAAAGATGATCCACGCCACATCATAGGAAAATCAATTTTATGGTCAAATTTTTTCAACATTGTGGTCATAGTATTTGCAAATTTCTGCCCGCCAGACCCACCAATTTTACCAGCAATGTCTTCTCCTTGTTGCAGAAAATCTTCTGCTGTCTTCATAACACCAGGAGCTTTCTTCTTCAATGCATCCCATCCACCACCACCACTAGCTCCACCATATAACATACCAGCATCTTGTAATAATTGATTTCCTGATTGCATACCTGCTAAAATTGAATTCTGAGAGAACTCATTAGAATATGATTCTGAAACTGGAGACATGTGCTGAAATGCAACTGTTAGCCCACCAGGATTTCCTGAAAATACTTCTCGTCCTGTTATTCCACTACCATCTAATAAATATTTATCAAATTCACTACTGCCACCTTCTTTATCACCAGACATAGCTGATACTGATTTCCATATTTCAGTTCCACCACTATTTTGAATTGTTCTAGGTTGCATATAAGCTAAATTTAAAGTTCGAATAATGTGTTCATGCATAGATGAACCAGGTTGTCCTACTACATCTCCAGCGATAGCTCCCGGCCATCCGATAATTGGGGGTATTATTAAAGCCATAATTATTCCTTAAATTACATTTCCACCTAAAATAGAATCAATATTCTTCCAGTATTTATCCGGTGTTGCACCACCACCGCCACCTGATACACTTGATGAGTTACTATTACTATTATTATTATTAACAACAGTAGATGCTATTACATTAGCTGAATCTTTACTGGCATCCTTCATATTTTTATTCATAGATTGAGAAGCTTTAACAGTAGCTGTTGCATCATTCATTTGTTCTTGAACTGAATTAGCCTGTGCTCGTTTTACTTTAGATGTATCAACATTTGATTGTTTTATTTTAAGTTCGTTTACATCTGTATTCTCATGTTTAGCTGCTAACTTCTCAGCTAACTT
>Ga0075113_1000048_pt1 | contig 44122 bp, 47 predicted proteins | sample AntAceMetag02UKA_FD_69788 | JGI IMG/M metagenome (GOLD analysis project Ga0075113, IMG submission 69788) | Saline lake microbial communities from Ace Lake, Antarctica - Antarctic Ace Lake Metagenome 02UKA | ecosystem: Environmental > Aquatic > Non-marine Saline and Alkaline > Saline | place...
AAGATAAGATATAATTTTTTAAATAAAAATAAAAAAGAAGTATATAAAATAATTAATCAAATTTTCGAAGATTTTAAATTTGAAAAAAAAGTAATTAAGGATGTAATTAAGAGAGAAATTAATAATTTTAAAAATAGAATTTCTGGAAATTCTAGATATTTATTAAATTTAAAAATGGAATCAAAGATAAATGAAAAAAATTATATAAGGGAACAAATGGAAGGTTTTACTTATTATAATTCATTAATTAAGTTAGAAAAAATAATAGATAAAGATCCAGAATCTATTATTATAGAATTAGAAAATATTTATTCTAAAATCTTTAATTTAAAAGGGTTAAATATTACACAGTCTGCAGAAAAAAAAGATTATAAAATTCATGAAAATATAAATTTAAAATATATTAATAATAAAAAAATAGATATTAAATTTAAAGAAGAAAAAAGTAATGAAGCGATATTCCATAAATCATTAGGGGGAAATTTTAATGGATTAATTGGTAAATTTAATAAAAACATATCAGACGAATCTCTAGTAAGAATTTCTGCTTTATATAATTTTTTATCTTATGGATATTTATGGAGAAAAATTAGAGAAGACGGTGGGGCCTATGGATCAAGTTTTAGGGTGAATACTAAAATAAAGCATTTTCTTTTATCCTCTTGAAATGATTCAAGAATTTCTGGGACATTTGAAGATTATAAAAAAATATATAATTATTTAAAAAATATAGATTTTGATGAAAAAACCATTAATTCAATTATTGTAAACGCTTCTAATAAGTACATAAAACCTCTCAAAAGTAATTTATTTCTTGCTAATAATAGTTTAGTGGATGAATTAGAAGGTCTTAGTTGAGAAAAAGAAAATAAAGAATTAAAGATTATCTTAAATATAAATAAAAAGGATTTAAAAAAAGATATTGAATATTTAAAATCAGCCCTAAAAAATTCCATAAAAGTAACTTTGGGAAATAAGAAAAATATTAATAAAAATAAAGATTTATTCGATAAAATTACAGAAATTAAATAAATAGAAAACAATTATGTTATAATAAATTTATGAAAAATAAAATATTTAATAAACATTTTTTAGGAATGATATCTACTTTTATTCTAATAATAATAGGTGTTACAACTTTTATTGCTTTTCTAGAAGAAGCCAGTGTAAATGATAAAACTTTAAATCAGACTAATTAAAAAATAGAATATGGAAATAAAATCTGCTAACTTTGTTAAAGGAATAAGAGGGACTGATGAAATTATGGAGTCTAGTTTTTTGCAGCTAGCTTTTTATGGTCGTTCCAATGTCGGTAAATCTTCTAGTATTAATGCTCTTTTAAATAGAAAAAAATTAGTTAAATCATCATCTAAACCAGGAAAAACAAGGGAATTAAATTTTTTTAATATCAATGATAAGTTTTATATAGTTGATTTACCTGGTTATGGTTATGCTAAGGTTGGGCCAAGAGAAAAAGAAAAACTAAGAAAGTTAATTAGATGATATTTAATAGATAGTAAACCAAGAGAAAGGGTAAATGTTTTACTTTTAGATTCAAGAATTGGTCTTACTGATTATGATCTTGAAATTTTAAATATTTTTGAAGAAAAAAGAGAAAAGGTTATTATTATTTTTAATAAAATAGATAAGCTAAAACAAAGTCTATTATCAAAAAATTTAAAAAAAATAAGATCAGAAGTTACAGACCAAGTAGAAGTTGTTCCTTTTTCATCTGTTAAGAAAAAAGGGGTTGAAAAATTTTGGCAGATTTTTGAAAGTATTGTAAATATTTAATTTTATTATAATTATTATGATATTATATTAAAATGAAATAAATTTATATTATATGCGTAATATAATAAAAGAATGTTTTAATAAATTAAAAAATAATAATTATGAGAAATGAAAATATTAACGAATGGAAGAAAAAAATAACTAATATAATAAAAGAGAATACTAAGATGGTTATAATAATTTCTGTTTTTGTTTTCTTGATAACAGGGTATTTTACCTATGGTTTTTTTCAGGGAAGTGATCAGGATCAGGCTTATAAAATAGTGGCTTTAGAAAATAATGATTTATCTAAATCTATATCTATTAATGGGCAAATACATTCTGATTATGAAATTGATTTAGCTTCTGAAATTCCAGGTATTGTTAAAGAAATTTATGTAAAAGAAGGAGATTACGTAGAAAAAGGACAATTGTTGATGAAATTAAACGATGCTGATTTTCAAGGACAAGTGAATTCGGCATATGTTAATCAAGAAATTAATAAAGCTTCTTTGGAACAGGTTAAAAACCCAAATCAAAATTTAGATAAAGATATTGAAATTTCTCAAAATAATAAAGAAATTATAAGAGACGATATAAATAAATTAGAATCAGATATTGAATCAAATATAAATAGTTTAGGTATTTATTTGGATCAAGTTTTAAGATTAGATATTGATGATTATTTTGAACATGTTGAAACTAATTCAGTTTTTACATATAGAATAAAATCTCAAATCCAAGAAGCAGGCTTAGAATCCAGAAGAGATGAGTTGGGAATATTATTTAAAGAATATAAGTTGATAACAAATAAAGAAATTGATGATTCTGTAAAAATAACAGAAAAATTTGAATTCTTAGTTTCTGAATTAAGATTAGCATCAATAGATTTTTTAGGTTTTTCAGATAGTTCTTCAGAAGAAAAAGAAGAATTTTTATCTGATTTAATGAATGAAATAGTTGATAAAAAAGATTCTCTAATTTCTTATAAAAATCAATTAAATCAATTAGAAAAACAATTAGACATCAATATCACAGGGGAGGAAAAGATAGAAAATAGTGTTGCCAATGAAGATATCTTGCTTGCAGAGGAAAAAGTTAGATTATCTAGAGTTCAAACAAATAATGCTTATTTAGATTTACAAAAAACGAATATTAAAGCCACTAGAGATGGAATAGTAATAAATATCATGAAAGATGAAGGGGAATATGTTAATTCTTCATCATCTTTAATTAAGATTATATCAAAAGATAAATATGTTAAAGCTTTAGTTCCAGAAGTTGATATTGAAAAAATATCTACAGGTATGGATGTAATAATTGTATTAGATGCATTTAGTAAAAATGAATTTAACGGAAAGATTGATTTTATTTATCCATCAGAATTAGAATCTCAAGGTATAGTTTATTATGAAATTAAAATTAAATTAAATAGTGAAGAAATAGAGGGTATAAATATTCTTCCTGGAATGTCATTAGAAGTTTTTATTACATATAAAAATAAAAAAGATGTTTTGTCTATTGAAAGAATGATTGTTAAAGAAGAAAATCAAAAATATTTCGTACAAGTTTTAAATAAAAACAATGAGTTCGTTAATAAATATTTTGAATATGGATTTATTGGAGATAAAAATATTGAAGTAATTTCAGGGCTTTCCGAAGAAGATAAAATTATAAAAATAATAACTCAGTCTGGAATATCTAGTAAGAAGAACAAATAATGAAAAATTTTAAACTATCATTTTTTCTAGCAATAAAATCAATAATTCGTGGGAATATTGGTTCTTTCATCATGGTTATTATGATAATGATGATTGTATTTTTAAATCTTTTATTTACTGATGCTATTTTTGCTGGAATATCAAAAGGAATGGGTGATAACAAAGTTGATTTCCAATATGGTGAAGTTACTATAGAACCAAAAGTTAGCGAAAAATTTATACAAGCTTCTGATACAAGGGATATTGTTAATAAATTTATAGATAATCAACATGTTACTAAAATAGCTTCTATATTAAAAACATCGGCATCCTATGTAAATGAAAAAAGTAAAGATGGTAGAGATGAAGCGAGAATATCGGGTACTTTAATGGGAATTGATGTTGATGAAAAAAGCATAGTTTTTGATTTAGAATCAAAATTAATAGAAGGTAGGTTTTTTAAAGAAGATGATTACGGAAAAATAGTTATTGGTATGGGGCTATCTGGAGGATTTAAATCATCGATGTTCACCAATGATTTAGAGGGTGTTAAGATTGGAGAAAAAATTAGAGTTGAGTTTAATGGGGTAGTTAGAGATTATGAAATCATAGGTATTTATGAAACAAAATCTTCTTCTACAGATAGAATGGGAGTAGTTCTTAAAAAAGAATTAAAAACAGCTATGGAGCTTAGTGGAGAGGCTAGTGAGATTATCATAAGATTAGACTCAAGGGAAAATTCAGATAAAATTATTTCTGATATTAAAAAAAGTAAATTTTCCGTTTATGAAATATCAGACTGAAAAGCCGGAATAGCAAAGGCAAATAGTATAGATAAATCTTTTGAAATGATAGGTTCAATCCTGAGAGTTATAGGCGCTCTTGTTGCAGGCCTAGTAATTTTTATTATAATCTTTGTTGATATTGTTAATAAAAGAAGACAAATAGGTATTTTAAAAGCTATAGGAATAAAAACAAACATTATTATAAACTCATATATTATAAGAGGTATGATTTATGCAACTCTTGGTTCAATATTTGGTTATTTATTAATGAACAAGGTTCTTATTGCTTATTTTAAAATTCAACCAATTAATTTACCCATGGCTTCAGTTGTTCCAGTACTAAAAGAAAGTTCATTAACATCCAGTATAATATTCTTTTTGATAGCAGGATTTATTGGATCATTAATTCCAGCTTATAAAGAAATAAAAAAGAAGGTTTTGGATTTACTATACAGATAATCTTTAAATAATAATTAAAATATGACAACAGAATTTAAAAAAAAAATAAATGAAAACTCTAGCGATATTATTTTAGAGGTTAATAATATTCATAAAATATATAATCCAAATAGCCAAGAACCGGTCCATGCCCTAAAAGGGGTTAGTGCTAAATTTAAAAAAGGAGAATTCGTAGCTCTGATGGGAAGATCTGGATCAGGTAAATCAACTTTTCTACATCAAGTAGCTTTATTAGATATACCAACAAAAGGAGATATTAAAATCAACGGTCAAGAAGTTTCTAAAATGAGCAATAAAGAAAAAACAGATTTTCGTTTACATTTTATTGGTTATATTTTTCAAGACTATGCTCTATTACCAGAATTAACTTTATTTGAAAACATAGCTTTGCCTATGATGGCTTTGGGATATAATAAAAAAAAATATGAAAAAGATGTTTTAGATGTCATAGACAAAGTTGGCCTATCTGGATTGGGACATCATTTACCTGGAGAATTATCTGGAGGACAACAACAGAGAGTTTCTATTGCTAGGTCTATTGTAAATAAACCAGATATATTATTTGCAGATGAACCAACGGCTAATCTTGATTTTGAATCATCTAAAATAGTATTAGATACTATGAGAAGTTTAGTTGATGATTATGGACAAACTATAATTATGGTTACACATGAAGGGGACGATATGAAATACGTAGATAGATCTATTTGATTAAAAGACGGAGAATTAGAAAAAGAAGAAGATTTAAAATAAATATTTTTTGATTACAAAATTAAAAATGTTAAGATTTAACTATATGAAAATATCAACAACAGAAAAATTAAGTAATAAAGATGGTGAAATAATAGAAGTTTTAGGAATAGCTAGAGGTAGTACAGTTAGAGCAAGAAATATTGTAAAAGATGTTTTTGCTGTAGCAAAAAATATAGTTGGAGGAGAAGTAAAAGAATATACAAAACTACAGGCAGACTCAAGAGAACAAGCTACTGCAAGGATGATAGCTGACGCTCAAAATATGGGGGCTGACGCTATAGTATCAGTAAGATATATGACATCAACTGTAATGCAAGGTGCCTCCGAAGTAGTTGCCTATGGTACTGCAGTAAAGCTAAATAAATAATATGTTGAATAAAATAGGAGAATTTTTAGGAATATCAATTTTATCTATATATTTAGTTTTCTGAATCTTATTTTTATTTGCAATAATATATTTTGGATATAAAAAATTAACATCAGAAAATAAAGAAGATTTCGAAGATAGAAAAAATTAAATTTAAAAAACAAACCTTAGGGTTTGTTTTTTTGTTTGGGTTATTAAAAAAAGATGGAAAATGCTACGCATTTCCCATCTTTATTTATTCGCCTATGATATAATAATTTGTAATGAGTGATGATAAAAAAAATAATTTTGAGGCACAGTTGTTTAAAGCCGCAGATAAGCTAAGAAAAAACATTGACGCCGCAGAATATAAAAATGTAGCTTTAGGTTTAATATTTTTGAAATATATTTCAGATTCTTTTTCTGAATTATATGAAAAATTAGAAAAAGATGACATGTCTGATCCAGAAGATAGAGATGAATATTTGGCAGAAAATATATTTTTTGTTCCTGAAATTGCACGATGGAAAAATATTCAAGCCCAAGCAAAACTTCCAGAAATTGGTCAGATTTTAGGTGATGCCATGGAAGCCATAGAAAAAGAAAATAGAGATTTGAAAAATGTTTTACCAAAAGTTTTTGGAAAGCCAAATTTAGATAAAAAATCTCTAGGAGAATTAGTAGACCTTATATCAAATACGGCATTAAAAGTTGAAGATGAAAATTCTAAAGATTTATTTGGTAGAGTTTACGAATATTTTTTAGGAGAGTTTGCTAACGCCGAAGGAAAAAAAGGAGGGCAATTTTACACACCAAAAGCCATTGTAAAACTAATGGTAGAAATGATAGAGCCTTACAAAGGCAGAATTTATGACCCAGCTTGTGGCTCTGGAGGAATGTTTGTGATGAGCGAAAAATTTATTACAGAACATCAGGGGAATATAAAGGATATTAATATTTACGGACAAGAGTCAAATCAAACTACATGGAAACTTTCAAAAATGAACCTTGCTATTAGAAATATCAATTCATCAAATGTGGCATGGAATACAGAGGGAAGTTTTTTGAAAGATGCTCATCCAGATTTAAAAGCAGATTTTATTCTTGCTAACCCTCCTTTTAACCAATCAGATTGGGGACAGGAAATATTACAAGAAGACGCAAGGTGGAAGTACGGGGTACCACCAGCAGGAAATGCAAACTTTGGATGGATGCAACATATGCTTTACCATTTAAATCCTACAAATGGAGTAATGGCGACAGTTCTTGCTAATGGTTCACTTGCTTCAAATACTTCTGGAGAAGGGGAAATTAGAAAAAACCTCATTGAAAATGATTTGGTAGATTGTATTGTAGCGCTACCAAAACAGCTTTTTTATAATACAGGAATCCCAGCAACGATTTGGTTTTTACGAAGAAATAGAAAGGTTAGAAATAAAGAAATTCTTTTCATTGATGCTACGGAACTTGGTTTTATGAAAGATAGAGTTCATAGAGATTTTTCAGAAGAAGATATAAATAAAATTTCAGAAACCTATCACAACTGGAGAAAGTCAGATTCTGCAAAGGGAGAGTATGAAGATGTTTTAGGATATTCAAAATCAGCCAATTTAGAAGAAATAGAGAAAAATGACTTTGTGCTAACTCCGGGGCGATATGTAGGAATTCCAGAGGAGGAAGATGATGGTATTCCTTTTGAAGATAAAATGAAAGATTTAACAGAAAAACTGGCAGAACAAATGGAAAAAGAGGGGAAAATGAATAGTGAAATAAAAACTCAACTTGGAAAAATTGGTTTCAAACTATAAAAACCATGAATGAATTGTATTTTTAGAGTATCTTAACGGTTTTACTTATAAAAACCGTGAAAAAATAGTAAAAAACATATACTATTCACGATTTATTTGTAAAAATCGTGAAAAAGTGTATAATAAAGTTATGAAAAAAAGCAGAATACAAAAAATAGCTAAACTAAGAAAGCGATACTATGAAGCATTTAAAAAAAATGGGGGAGTGGTTGAGCTTATCAATTCTGCTGAAATATCTGAAAATGTTTACAACTCTAATGCGATCGAAAATTCAACTTTGACACTAGAAGAAACCGATAAAATTTTATTAGAAATTGATTTAGATAGATATATCTCACAGAGAGAAGTTTTTGAGGCAAAAAATTTAGCAAGAGTGATGGAATATATAAATAATAACGCAAAAGAAAAGGAGCTTAATCACGAGATAATATTATTTTTGCATAAAATGCTAATTGCTAATATCAATGATGATATTGCAGGCAGGTTTAGAAGAGGCAATGAGTTGGTAAGAGTTGGTAGGCATATAGCCCCAATACCTGCAGAGATAGAAGAGAGACTAATAAATACTTTTTCAGAATACCTTGCAACAAGTGCAAAAAATATTGTAGAAAGAGTAGCAAGGTTGCATTTAGAGTTTGAATATACACATCCCTTTATTGATGGTAATGGTCGAATAGGTAGAGTTATAAATAATTATCTTTTTATTAAAGAGGGCTATGTTCCAATAAATATTAAATTTATAAACAGGGCAGAGTATTATGATGCTTTTAAAGAATTTGATGCGAATGGAAGTATTGAAAAAATGGAAGAAATCGTCTATAAAGCCCTACTTAATTCTTATCATAAAAGACTGGCATATTTGGAGAGTAAGAAAATAATGAAATTATCTGATTATGCAAAACAAGAAAAAATTTCACATTCAAACTTACTCAATAAAGCTGGTAGGCAGACAATCGAAGCATTTTTAGAAAATGATACATGGAAAATTGGAGTAGATATTGTTAAAAATAAAAATGACTAAACAGGATTTAAAAAAGAATATTAATCAAAAACAAAAAGAAGTGAAAAATCCTTCGGATTTTTCACTTCCAAAAAACTGGGTTGAAACTACTTTGGGGGAGGTTGTGGAAATTAAATATGGAAAAGACCATAAAAAATTAGAAGATGGAAAAATTCCTTGTTACGGATCAGGAGGATTTATGAGAAATGTTGAAAAGTTTTTATATGATAAACCATCAGTTTTAATTCCAAGAAAAGGAACGATTTCAAATTTATTTTTTATTGAAGAGCCTTTCTGGACTGTTGATACTTTATTCTATACAAAAATAAATGAAGATAAAATTTTACCAAAATTTCTTTTTTATAAGCTAAAAAATGAAAAATTAGAAAGTTTAAATGTTGGTTCAGCTGTCCCAAGTTTAACTACTGCAGTTTTAAATGATTTCAAAATAAACCTTCCACCCCTCCCACAACAAAAAGAAATTGCGGAAATTCTTTCGTCTTTTGATGATAAAATCGAGTTATTACGAGAGCAAAACCAAACTCTCGAAACCCTCGGACAAGAAATTTTCAAAGAATGGTTTGGAAAATACAAGGTGAATGGCGAGCAGTGCGGAGCCAGAGAAGGTGCCCTGGGGTATTCAGTAGATAAACTTGAAGATTTACCTGATGGATGGAAAGTTGGGAAATTAGGAGATATTGTAGATAATATTAAAGTTTTGTTAAAAAAAAATGATGATTTATCAAATAGAACATATATACCAATTGATGAAATACCAATGAAGAAATTTGGATTGGACAGTTCAAAACCAATCAAAGAAGCCATAAGTAGTTTAATCGCATTTGAGCCTAATGACATCCTATTCGGTGCAATGCGTTGTTATTTTCATAGGGTTAATTTTTCAAAAATAAAGGGGGTTACCAGGTCAACTGTCATGGTCTTAAGGAGCAGAGATGACAATTTATTTGAATACGCATTATTTTTAATAAATCAAGCTAAATCAGTTTCTTACGCAGATCAAAACTCAAAGGGCAGTACTATGCCATATGCAGTCTGGAATAATTCTTTCGAAAATATGCCAATTATTTTACCTTCAAAAGTTCAATTAGATAAATTTTCTGAATTGACACCTTCTTTTTTAAATAAGATTCAAAAAAATATTAACGAAATTGAAATTCTCTCAAAAACCCGCGACACACTTTTACCAAAACTAATGAAAGGCGAGGTTGAAGTTAATTAAAAAACAAGAAAAATAATATTTTTCTTGTTTTTTTATGTTATAATTTTATTATTCAAAACTAACCTGTATGGCAAGCTTTTGAGCAATAAAAACATCCGTTTGTTTGAGAAAAATATTTTTTCGCTTCTGTGACTGCAGAACGACAAGTTGCAAAATCTCCTAGATAAATTCTGTTTTCAGAATTTGGAAAAAATGAACAACTTGAAATATGTACCTCATGATCGCCATTTGCTTGGCGGTTTTTATTTACATAATATTTCATGTGAAATTTATAAATTATAGTTTAGTCTCATTAATTTTTTATCGGAGTTAATAATTATAATAAAAAAATTTTTATTTTTATTTCTTTTTTGGTGCTCTTTGTGATAGGGCACTTCCAGCAACTTTTTTAGCAGCAGCTGTTGAAGTTTTTTTCTTTAAAATTTTACTTGCAACCTTTGCTATTTTTTACTAGTTTTTCTTTGCTTTACCATTGAAATTTTACTTAGGGTTAGAAACGATACTAAAGCGGTTTCTAACTCATTTCTATTATAACATATTTTATATAATGCACACAACCTGTTCTGTCTTAATAAATAAATATTTTATTAACCATAGTGGTTAATAAAATATTGTATTTTTTTAAAATTCTGATATAATACTAACATTATTAATCAATATGAAGCTTCATTATAAAAACAAAAAAATAGAGGAACTTGTAACTGATTTTGTAAGTTTAAAAAAAAAGTATAATGAGCAGGTTTCAGATAAAGTTATTCAGAGATTGTCAGAAATTGACGCAGCTAATCACATAATGGATCTTCCTCCGGCAGCCAGAGCACACCCGCATGATCCAAAAAGTAAGGAAATATTTTCAATTGACATTTTAAAACATAAACATCCAACAAGGTTATTGATAAAACCATATGGAGAATACGATATTGGAGATTATAAGACAATAAAGGAAGTTGAAATTCAAGAAATTATAAAAATTCACTCTTAAACAAAAGAATAATTTAAATAAAAAATATGAGTAATTTACAAAGTTATAAAATAAATAAAGCAATTCATCCTGGAAAAACCTTAAAAGAAACATTAGAGGTTTTAAATATTTCTCAAAAAGAGTTATCTAATAAAACAGGTTTAACTGTAAAACATATTAGCAATATTGTTAATGAAAAGGCGTCTGTAACTCCAGAAACTGCTTTAAAGTTTGAAAATATTTTAGGAATTAGTGCTGACTTCTGGAATAGTCTTGAAAAAAATTATCAAGCAACTTTAGCAAAAATAGAACATAAAGAACACATTTTAATAGAGTCTAAAAATATTGAAGAGTATAGAGAAACCTATAAGGAGCTAGTTGATAAAGAATTAATTGAAAAATTGATTTTTAATTCTGTAAATTTACAGAATATCACGGAAAATTTATTAAAATATTTTAAAGTATTTTCTTTTAGTTCAGTTTTAGGTACAGAAGAAGTTGTTTTTAGAAGATATAATAATTCTACGGTTAATTACAAAACAGTGGAGGCTGTAATACGAGCAGGAGAAAAAAAAGCTAAAAGAGTTGAAACAAAACCTTTTAACGAGGAAAAATTAAAAAACTCTTTAGAAGATATCAAAAAATTATCTAAAGGAAAATATTCTGAATATATGCCAAAGATAGATAAGATTTTAAAAGATGTTGGTGTTGTTTTGGTTGCGATTCCTGGATTTAAGAAAACAGGAATTCAAGGTATTAGTAAATGGTTGTCTAATGATAAAGTAATGATTATTTTAAAAACAGATGGTCAGGTTAAGGGGACTAGCCAGTACGAAGATATATTATTTTTTAATTTATTTCATGAAATCGGGCATATATTACTACATAGCAAGAAAAAGACTTTTTTAGATTTAGAAGATAGAGTTGATTCAAAGGAGGAAAGAGAGGCTGATCAGTTTGCTTCTGATGTATTGATTCCAGGATTTAAGAAAGAAAAAGATTTGCAAGAATATAAAAAAGGAAACTCTATAAGTGCCGAAAAAGCAGTTACAGGACTATCTAAGAGATACGAAATTTCTGAGGCAATAATAGCTGGTCAATTATCTTATTTGTTTAGAGAACAACCAAGTATATATAAAATTTTAAGTAAATATAAAAATAAAGTTAATTATCGTAATTATTTAGATTAATTTGTAAGAAAAAATTTGCGTGAGCAAATTTTTTCTTTTTCTTTTTTTGAATTTTCAAAAATGCTATAATAAATATATTAACTATGAATAAAATAACCGAAGACTCAATTGAATATGCACTTATCGACCTTTTAAAAGAACAAGGTTATGAGTATTTTTATGGTCCTGAAATTGCGCCTTACTCTGAAAATCCACAGCGAGAAAATTTTTCTTCTGTGGTTTTGGAATCACATTTTAAAGAATCTTTGAGGAGGATAAATCCAGATGTTCCTGAAAGCGCCCGAGCGGAAGCGTATCAGAAAGTGTTGAATTTAGGAATGGGTGATGTGATGGAGAATAACGAGAAATTTCACACCATGCTTAGCGAGGGCGTGAGCGTAGAGTATTTTAAAGATGGAGAGTCGAAAACAGAAATTGTAAAATTGATGGATGTGGAAAATACTGAAAATAATACTTTTTGGGTAGTGAATCAGTTTGTGATAAAAGAAGACAATAATGAAAAAAGACTTGATGTTGTGATATTTGTAAATGGCTTGCCATTGGTTGTAGTGGAGCTGAAAAATGCCGTGGATGAAAAAGCCACACTTTATAAAGCGTATACGCAAATTCAGAATTATAAAAAAGCCGTGCCTAGTATTTTTTACTACAATGCACTTTGTATTATTTCTGATGGTTTGGATGCGCGGACTTCGTCTATTTCTGCTCCTTATTCTCGATATTTGGCTTGGAAATCGGCAGAGAAAAATGACAATAAAACTATTCCTGAAATGCAGGTTTTAGCAGAAAATATGTTAAAAAAAGATGTTTTGTTGAAACTCATAAAATATAATACTGTTTTTGAAACCGAAGAAGAAAAAGACAAAGAAACAGGTTTAATTAAACAAGTAAAAATAAAAAAAGTAGCAGCCTACCATCAATATTATGCCGTGCAAAAAGCAGTGTCCGAAACTCTCCGAGCAACGGCAAGTGATGGAGATAAAAAAGTGGGAGTAGTTTGGCACACTCAGGGAAGTGGAAAGTCACTTTCTATGGTTTTTTACGCAGGGCAAATTGTGGTGCAGCTAGAAATGGGAAATCCGACCATAGTTATTTTGACAGATAGAAATGATTTAGACGACCAACTTTTTGGAACTTTTGGAAACTGTATTTCACTACTGAGACAAACTCCCGTGCAGGCAGAAAATAGAGAACATTTAAAAGAACTTTTGAAAGTTTCCAGCGGAGGAATTATTTTTACAACTATTCAAAAATTTTATCCAGAAAATGGAGTAGAAGAATTTGACCAACTTTCAGATAGAAAAAACATTGTGGTGGTAGCAGATGAAGCACACCGTAGCCAATATGGATTTTCTGCCCGAGAGGTAGAAACAGAAGATGGAATGGAAACAAGATATGGAAATGCAAAATATATGAGAGACGCTCTGCCAAATGCTTCATATATTGGTTTTACTGGCACTCCCATAGAAATGGATGACCGAGATACCAAAAAAGTTTTTGGAGAATATATTGATGTCTATGATATTGCCCAAGCGGTAAAAGATGGGGCAACGGTTCCCATTTCCTATGAATCACGACTGGTAAAAATAAAAATGAACGAAGAAGTGGTGGCAGGAATTGATACAGAAATAGAAAATATTTCCCATGCCACAGAAGAACAAAAACAAAAAGCACAACAAAAAAATGCTCAAGTAACAGCCATTGTAGGACATCCAGAAAGGGTGGCTGATATTGCAAAAGATATCGTGGGGCATTTTGAGGCAAGACAAGAAACTTTTTCAGGAAAAGGAATGATTGTGGCAATGACTAGGCAAATTGCTGTTGATTTATATAATCAAATTATAGAATTAAGATCAGATTGGCACAGTGAAGATTTAAAAAAAGGAAAAATAAAAGTAGTAATGACAAGTTCCAGTGACGACCCAGAATCTTTTCAACCGCACCATACTAGCAAGCAACAAAGAAAAGATTTGGCGGTGAGAATAAAAGATGTTCATGATGAACTTGATTTAGTGATTGTTCAGTCTATGTGACTTACTGGTTTTGATGCGCCTTCTTTACATACCATGTATATTGATAAAAAAATGCAAGGAGCAAATCTTATGCAGGCTATCGCAAGGGTAAATAGAGTATACAAAGATAAACCGGGAGGTTTGATAGTGGACTATATTGGAATTGGACAAGAACTAAGAGACGCCATGGCAACATATACCCAAAGTGGAGGAGAAGGAAAGGCTGTTTTAGATATTGCAGAAGTGATAGCAGGAATGAAAGAAAAAATAGAAGTGATAGAAGGAATGTTACATGGTTTTGAATACGAAAAATATTTTACGGTTAGTGTGGGAGAAAAATTACAGATTTTACTAGGAGCCTCAAACTTTATTTTATCTGATGAAAAAATGAAAAATAGATTTGTTTCAGAAGTTGGAAAACTTTCAAAACTTTTTGCAATGGCTGTGCCAAGTAATGAGGCAGAAGAATCAAAAAATGAAGTTGCTTTTTTCCAAGCTTTAAAATCAAGAATAAATAAATTTACACCAAGTGGAGAAAAAACAAATAGAGAGGTAGATATGGCAGTGAGACAAATTGTGGACGAGGCACTTTCAAGTGATGGAGTGATTGATATTTTTGAAGCGGCAGGAATAAAAACTCCATCCATAGATATTTTATCAGAAGAGTTTTTGTTGGAAGTTAAAAATATGGAAAGGCAAAATATTGCATTTGAGCTTTTAAAGAAACTTTTAAATGATGAGGTGCGAGTGAGGAAAAGTAAAAATTTAATTCAGGGGAAAAAGTTTTCAGAAATTCTTTCAAATACTATTAAGAGATATCACAATAATCAAATAGACACGGCGCAGGTGATAGAGGAACTTTCACAAATGGCAAAGGAAATGAAAGTAGAAGATTCTAAAGCTGAGGAGTTGGGATTGACCGACGAAGAATACGCTTTCTATACAGTTTTATCTGAAAATGATTCTACAAGTTTTTTAGCAGATGATAAAATGAAAACTTTGATTCATTTAGTGACGGAAACTGTGAGAAAAAATGCAACGGTGGATTGGGAGAAAAGGGAAGATGTTCGAGCTAAGTTGAGATTAACAGTAAAAAAACTTTTAATAAAATATGGCTATCCACCAGAACTTGCAAGAATGGAAGCAGATAGAGTATTGGAACAAGGAGAAATCTTAGCCCATGAGTTTAGAAAGTAAGATTAATATAAAAATAAAATAGTTTTATTTTTTATCATCTTTTTATTTAGTGGGTGGCTACAGGGAATCGAACCCTGATTGCAGGTACCACAAACCCGAGTAATAACCATTATACCATAGCCACCATATTCCTAATTAATTTAGGTGAAAGTATTTTATCATTCTTATTGATAAAATCAAAGTTAATGATATTATTTAAAATAAGAAATACAAGAAGTATTTCACTAAATAAAAAATAAAAATATGAGTTTATTATATACAATAATAATATTGGTGATTATCGGAGTTATTTTAACTGGAATGTATAATTCTCTAGTTAAAAAAAGAATTAGAACAGAAGAAGCTTGAGGAGATATAGATATTCAATTAAAAAGAAGATATGATTTAATTCCAAATTTAGTTGAAATAGTTAAAGGATATGCAAAACATGAGAAAGAAACTCTTGATGCAGTAATAGAAGCTAGAGCAAAAGCTACATCTATAAACGTTGATGCTTCAAATATGACAGCTGAAAATATGGCAGCCATGGCTGGAGTTGAAGGTGGTTTAAGCAGCGCTTTAGGTAAATTAATGGCTATTTCTGAATCATATCCTGATTTAAAAGCGAATGCTAATTTTATGGAATTGCAAAGAGATTTGGTTGATACTGAAGATAAAATACAAGCATCAAGAAGATTCTTTAATGCTACTATTCAAGAATTTAATACAATAGTAGAAGTTTTTCCTTCAAATATTGTTGCAAAAATGTTTGGATTTAAGAAAAAAGAATTCTTTGAATTAGATGAAAACGATGTTGCAAAAGATGCTGTAGAGGTTAAATTTTAATAAAAATTTTTATTATTATAAAAAATAAAAACAATAACTTATTAAGTTATTGTTTTTATTTAAACTGTGTATAAATTAAATATTGACTTTATTTTATTTTTTGTTAGAATACTTAACACTTTTTGTAAGTTTATGACAAGATCATCAAAGAAAGGTCCATACGTGGACGCAAAATTATTGAAAAAGGTTAGCGGAAAAAATTCTGCTGATGTTGGTGTAATTAAAACATGGGCTAGAGACTCCCAGATACATCCAGATTTCATTGGTTTTACTTTTGCTGTACATAACGGTAGAAAATTCATTGATGCTCTTATTACAGAGGATATGGTAGGACATAGATTAGGAGAATTTTCACCAACTAAGACTTTCCATAGACATGGAGGTAAGATGCAAAAGGAACTTGATCAAAAGAAAAAAGAAGGTGAAATATCAGCAGCTAAAGCAGCTAAATCAGCCTAATTTAATTAATGAATAAATATGCAAATTAAAGCAAGTATTAAAAATTTTAGATCCGCACCAAGAAAAGCAAGAGATATTGCTGATTTTGTTAGAGGAAAAGATTTAAATAAAGCGTTAATGGAATTAAAATTCATTAGTAAAAGATCAGCTTCTGGAATTAGAGAACTATTGTTATCAGCTAAAGCAAATGCTGAAAATAATTTTTCTTTAGATTCATCAAAGCTTTTTATAGATTTCATCTCAGTAGAAGATGGACAGGTTCTTAAAAGACATAGAATTGGTAAAATAAGACAAGTTCTTCCTATAAAGAAGAAACTATCTAATGTATACTTAACATTATCTGAAAAACAAAATTAATAAATATTATATATGACACATGTAGTACACCCATTTGCACATAGATTAGGAGGAATTAGAAATTGAAAATCTAGTTGAACTTTTTCTAAATCTGACTATCAAAACTTTCTTAAGGGTGATTTTTTAGTTAGAGAATTCTTAACTAAAGAATTAGAAAAATTTTACGTTTCTACTATTTCTTTTGAAAGAGATGGAGAAAAAAAATATATCATTGCTATAAGAACTTCTAGACCAGGAATGATTATTGGTAGAGAAGGTGATGGAATACAAAAATTAATTAAGAAAATTAAAGTTATTCTTAAAAAGAATAATTTATCTATTCCTAAAGAAATTAAAATAGATATACAAGATGTTCATTCTCCAGATTCTGATGCTGGTATACTTATTGCTCAAATCATTGAAGGGTTAGAAAAAAGAATGCCTTTCAAGAGAATGCAAAAAATGACTGCTGAAAAGACAATGGCCAACAGAGATGTTAAAGGTGTTAGAATAAGTTTAGCTGGTAGACTTAATGGTGCTGATATGGCTAGAACTGAACATGTAAAATTAGGAAGTATTCCTTTATCTACTTTTAGAGCTGATGTTGATTATAGAGAAGGTAGAGCAAATTTACCCTATGGTGTTATAGGTGTTAAAGTTTGGATCTATAAAGGTGAAGTTTTTGATAAAAAATAAAAAAATATTATGTTATTTCCTAATAAAGTTAAATATAGAAAATGGCAAACTGCCAGAAAGAATTCTAAAAAGTTAAGTCAAAAAGTAGAAACTAGAGGTAATAAGGTTTCTTTTGGTGAATATGGATTAAAAGCTCTTTCACAAGCTAGAATAACTTCAAATCAAATTGAATCAGCTAGAAAAGCTATAAAAAGACATGTTGGAAAATTTGGTAAAGTTTATATTAGAGTTTTTCCAGATAGACCTGTAACAAGAAAGGCTGCAGAAGTTGGGATGGGTAAAGGTAAAGGTGCCCCTGAATTTTTCTGTATGGAAGTTTTTATTGGTAGAGTTCTGTTTGAAGTATCTGGTGTTTCTGAAGAAGTTGCAAAAGAAGCTTTAAGAAAAGGTAGTACAAAAATGCCTTTAAAAACAAAGGTAATTGCCAAAGTGTAATTCAATAAATATCATATTATGAAAAATTTAGTTAAAAAAAATATAAAAGATTTAAAAAAAGAATTAGATGTTCTTAGAGAAAATCTAAGAAAGGATAAATTCTCTCCAGCAGGTTCTACTAGCAATGATTCTTTTAAGACTAGAAAAACAAGAAAAGATATAGCTAGAATATTAACTGTAATTAATAATAAATAAATATGACTAAAGATAATAAAAAAACAATTTCAGGAACAGTAGTTGGTATCAAAATGAAAGATACATCAACTGTTTTAGTTGAAAGATATGTAAAACATCCTAAGTATCAAAAATTCATGAAAACTAGTAAGAAATTTCAAGTTCATGATGCTGGAAATTCAGCTAAATTAGGCGAAAAAGTTGAAATAAAAGAAACAAAGCCTATTTCAAAAAGTAAAAGATTTACTTTAGTAAAAGATAATTAATATTTAATAATATGATACAACCACAAACAATAGTAAAAATAACTGATAACTCTGGAGGAAAAACAGGTAGAGTTTTTAAAGTTCTTGGGGGAACAAAAAAAAGATATGCTAGAATAGGTGATATTGTTGTTTTAGCTGTTCAAATGGCAGAACCTAGAAAACAAATAAAGAAAAAAGATGTTGTTTATGGTGTTGTGGTTAGACAAAAACAACCATTCAGAAGAAAAGATGGATCATATATTTATTTTGACGAAAATTCAGTAGTTATTATTAATAAAGAAAAAAAAGAACCTATAGCAGCCAGAATATTTGGGCCTATTCCAAGAGAGTTACAAGAATTAGGTTACCAAAAAATAATATCTTTGGCACCAGAGGTTGTATAAAATTAAAATAAAAGAAATATCATGAAGTTTAAAAAAGGAGATAACGTAATAATAATTACAGGAAAAGATAAAGGGAAAGTTTCAAAAATTCTTAAGGTTTATTCTGATAAGAATAAAGCTTTGGTTGAAAATGTAAACATGAAAAAGAAACATCAAAAACCTGTTGGTGGGCAAGAAGGTGGTATAATAGAAATTGCTGCACCTATTGATATTTCAAATATAGGAATAGTTGATCCTAAAAGTAAAAAACAATCTAGAATTGGATTCATGTTTGATAAAAAAGGCAAAAAAGTTAGAGTTGCTAAAAAATCAAATACAGAAATAAAATAATTTAAATAATATGTTAGAAATACAAGATAAAATAAATAAAGCATTCGATTCTTTAAAAGATAAATTTTCTTATAAGAATAAAATGCAAGCTCCAAAATTAGAAAAGATTGTTCTATCTGTTGGTGTTGGTAGAGATAAAGGTGATAAGAAAAAATTATCAGTTATTTTAGACAGATTAACTAAAATAACAGGTCAAAAACCATCTTCTTCTGCTGCTAAAAAATCAATAGCTGCATTTAAATTAAGGGAAGGGGAAATAGTTGGATATAAAACTACTTTAAGGGGTAATAGCATGAATTTCTTTTTTGATAAATTTGTTGCAATAATTATTCCTAGAATGAAAGATTTTAGAGGTATTTCTAAAAAATCAATTGACGAAATGGGTAATTTAACAATTGGGATTAAAGAACATATTGTATTTCCTGAAACTGGAGATGAAGAAATTAAAGATATTTTTGGTTTATCAGTTACATTAGTTTCAACAGCAAGTAATAAAGAAGAAGCTTTAGCTTTTTTTGAATATTTAGGTATTCCATTTAAAAAAGATAAAAAATAAAAATAAATAATTAACATATTATGAAAAAAGATATACATCCAAAGAAAAATACTGTAACAATTAAATGTACTTGTGGAGCAGGATATGAAGTTCAAACTACTTCAGATAATTTTAAAAAAGTTGAAATTTGTAAAGCTTGTCATCCATTCTTTACCGGAAAAGGTAAAACTCTTGATACAGCAGGTCGTGTTGATAAATTTAAGAAAAAAATGGACGCAGCAAAAAAATAATCTATTTAAAGTAAAAGAAAAACAACTACAAAGTTGTTTTTTTTATTTAATTAATTAATTATAAATTTCGTCTTTGTGAATGATAGTGGAGTAATCTAGAATACAAAAAACAAAAAGTAACAATATTAACAAGAATATTTGATTTTTAAAATTAAAATAAAAAAGTGTACATTTTAATGTACGTTAAAATTTAATATATATTTTAATATATATTAAATAAGCTTGGGTTGCTTCGTACCTCACGAAGACGAGTCTATTAGTTATTACAGAAACGAAGTGATTATACTTTTTATACCACGATTAGCAAAATAATATTTTTTTGTTAAAATAGTGTAACAATTAACAATATATAATTAATAAAATAAATATGGCAGGATTTTTATCAAGACTTACAGGAGGAGAAGACAAAGAGTTTGATCAAGAAGGTGTTTTTGAAGAAAAAGAGACTGAATACACAGTCAATGATTTAGACTCGGAAAATGAAGAAATTTCTTTAAGTGCTGATATGTATGAAGATGAAGAAAATTTGTTTGTAAAAATATTTATTGCTGGAGTTAATCCGAAAGAATTAGATATTGATGTAAGTCGAGATATTTTAACTGTTTCAGGTGAAAGATATGATTTTGATGAAAAAACAAGTGAACAATTTATTCAAAGAGAATTATCTTGAGGTAAATTTAGAAAGAAAATTTTCTTACCAAAAGAAGTTGATATTGAACTTGTTGATGCTAGTATTAAATACGGAGTTCTTACATTAAAACTACCTAAAGTTGATAAGGATAGAAAGATTAAGGTTAAATTATAAAAGATAAATAAGAAATAAAGTACTATGTCAGGACATAATAAATGGTCAAAAATAAAACATAAAAAAGCAGTAACTGATGCAGCGAAGGGTAAGGTATATTCAAAGTTTAATAAGTTAATTCAAGTTGCAGTTAAAGATGCTGGGGGTAATCTTGATTCACCATCAGTAGTTTCTGCTATAGAAAGAGCTAAAGCTGAAAATGTTCCAAAGGATAATATCGATAGGGCGATTAAAAAAGCAACAGGTTCAGATGCAAAAGCTTTACAAGAGGTTATGTATGAAGGATTTGGACCAGGAGGAGTTGGTATTATAATTAAAGCTATAACTGATAATAGGAATAGAATAGTAACAGAGGTTAAGACTATATTCACTAAAAATGGAGGTAGTTTTGCGGCTTCAGGAGCTGTATCTTGAGGATTTGCTAAAGATGATAATTTGGATTGGATTCCAACCGATGGAACAGAAGTTGAAATTTCAGATTCTGATTCTGAAAAATTAGAAAAATTAGTAGATCTTTTTGAAGAAAATGACGATGTGACAGATGTTTATGTAAACGCCGCATAATTTTTAATATTATGAAAAAAAATATTCTATTTTTCTACACTGATTCTAAATTTAAAAAATTCATAAAAGATAATAACGAAAATATTTTTTCAAAATCTTTATTTTTGAAAGGTCTTTTTTTAGATTATAAAGATAAAAAAGATTTTTCTGAAATAGAAGTTTTATCTATATTTATTGATATAAAAATAGATAAAGAAGAATTAAAATCTTTTCCAAATTTAAAATACATAATTACTCGTTCCACAGGTCGTGATCACATTAATGAAGTTTTTTGTAAAAAGAAAAATATTCAAATTTTAAACATACCAGAATATGGAAGTAAAACAGTGGCTGAATTTTCTTTAGGAATGCTTTTATCTTTATTAAAAAATTTAAATGATAATAAAAACCAAAGAGGTTTAGATTTAAATCAAAAAACTGTAGGAGTAATAGGTGCAGGTAGAATAGGAAGACATTTTATAAAATTAATAGAATCTTTCGGCGTTAACATTTTAATATCTGATCCCAATAAAGATAAAAAACTCGCTCAAAAATATAATGCTAAATATGTTAGTTTAAATGAATTGTTAAAGAAATCAGACATTATTTCTTTTTATGTTCCTCTTATTAAAAAAACAAAGCATTTAATTTCTAAAAAACATTTTAAAAAAATGAAAGATGGAGTTATTTTAATTAATGTTGCTAGAGGAGGTCTTATTGATACAAAGGCATTGTATGATAATTTAATTAATAAAAAAATATTCAAACTAGGAGTTGATATTTTAGAAGAAGAATGAGATTTATATTTAAAAAATACTAAAAATCTTTCTAAAAAAAGAATTGAAATATTAAAATTAAATAAAAAAATAATAAAGATGAAAAATGTTCTTTATACTGAGCATCAAGCTTATAATACAAAAGAAGCAGTCGAAAGGATCTGAAATCAAACATTAGAACATATACAAAATATTGAACTTTAAAATTATTGTTACGTAGCATGTTACGTAATAACTCCTCTGTTATTGTGAACAGTAGCGAAGTAATTTAGTTTTATAAATATATAATTAAAAAACTTCTTAGATTTTAAAAAATTTTTTGTTAAATTGTAAATATTGACAGTAATTATATTATAATGTATATTTATATTATTAATAAATAATTTAAAAAAATATGAGTGATATAGAAAGAAATAAAAAAGTAGATTTTTTTGATTTAGCAGAAAAAAAACATTCATCATTGTTTAAAAACAATGAACTCAAGATGGGTATTTGGACAATACCAATACCTAAAGAAAAACAATCGGAGGTTAAAAAAAAGCTTGAAACATACGCAAAAGAAATATTGATAAAAGTAGATAATGAAGATTTTGAGTATAAATTTCCTAAAATAGAATTTGAATATTCATCAAATTTTTTAATAAATAAATATAATATAATAATATTTTGCAAAATTACTGTTTTTGGTGAAGATCAGCGTATGATGATGGGAGGTGCTCTAAAATCTAAAAATGAAGTTGAAGAGAATCAAACATTTATTTGAGATTTCGGGGAGGTTGAGAAATGAGAAAAATTTCGATATTAAGTTTTATGAAATAATTATAATTCTTATCTTATAAAAAAACAGAATTTAATTCTGTTTTTTTTGTTATAATATTAAAATAATGATTTATATTTTAACCACCATAGCTCCATTATTTTTAATAATTTTTATAAGTGCAGTATTTCAAAAGTTTCAAAATGTAGAAGGGAAATGATCAAATGTTTTAAATGAATATGTTTTAAAAATAGGTTTTCCAGCTCTTATATTTTTAGCTTTAATTAATTCTTCTTTTTCTTTTAAAGAAGAAATTATTTTAATAACAGCAAATTCTTTATTTTTAATAGTTGGTTTTACGCTAGCATTTTTTATTGGAAAAATATTAAAGTTAAGTAAAAAAATGTTTTTAACTTTATTTATTTCTTTTACATTTGGGAACATTGGTTATTTAGGGATTCCAATTATAGTTTCTGTTAAGGGAGCGGAAGCATTACCTACAGCAAGTATAATCGTAGCCGTTTATTTATTTTGAATGTTCACGGTTGGAACTGGTTATTTAGATTATGTTAATAATAAAAATAATATCGGCAAAAAGATTTTTAAAAATTTAATAAAAAATCCATTGTTAATTGCTGTTGCTCTAGGTTTTTCCATTAGTGGAGCTGGAATTGTTTTACCATTAGTAATTATGGAAACTTTAGATTTAATATCAATGTCAGTAACCCCAGTGGTGCTTGTAACAATAGGTCTTTTTGTTGGTACTTTAAAAATAGGTAAATTAAAAGAATGAGCTCCTGTATTATTATTTTCATTATCTATATTATTTATTTCTCCTGCAATATTTTATTTTAGTATTAAATTTTTAGGATTATTACCATCAGATTTTTCAATTTCAATCATAGAAGCAGCGATGCCGCTAGCAATAACCCCATTTGCTTTAGCTGATACTTATAATCTTCAAAAAACATTCATAGCTAGAACTATCGCATTAAGTACTATTTTGTCTATTATTTCTTTACCATTCTGAATAACAATAACTAATTTTTAATTTTTAAAATATAGTTTTTTGCATAATATGCAACGCAACAAAAAAACAGAATTTAAATTCTGTTTTTTTGTTTTTAAAATTTGATATATATGAATAAAAATAGTCAATAAAAAAATATAAAATTTGTTATTTTTCCAATTCTAAATCAATTTTTCTTTTATCAATATTAACATCTAAAACTTTAGCTTTTACTCTCATTCCAAGTTTAAAAGTTTTTTTAGTTTTTTGCCCAACTATCATTTGTTCTTTTTCTATATATTCAAAAAAATCATCACCAATATTTCTAACATTTACCATAGCTTGAGCTTTTGTTTTTTCATCTTCAACAAAGAACCCAAATTTAGCCACACCTGTAATAATTCCGTAAAATTTTTCTCCAATTCTTTTTGAATAATATTGAGAATATTTAAATGAAATAGACTCTCTTTCAGCCATTACTGCTTTTTGTTCCATTACAGATGAATGCTCAGCAAGGGATTGGACTTTCATTTTTTCTTTAGCTGGTACAGATTCATTGTTTAAATATTTTAAAGCTAATCTATGTGCAATCATATCAGGATATCTTCGGATTGGTGAAGTAAAATGAGAATAATAATCAAAAGCTAAGCCAAAATGACCAGTAGGGTTAGTTGAATATTCAGCTTTTTGCATAGATCTTAAAATAGATAAAGACAATATTCCTTCTTCTGGGTGGTTTTTAAATTTAGCTAATATGCTATTTATTTCTCTTGCTGAAAGAGTTCCGTCTTCATCTACATCAGGGAAGATATTCATTTTTTCTAAGAAAGCAAGAACCTCAATTATTTTTTCTTGTTTTGGTTTAGCATGTATTCTATAAATAAATGGGTTTTGAGTTATTTCTCCATTTTCATCAAGAGATGCAAATTTTGAAATTTCTTTATTAGCTAAAAGCATAAACTCTTCAATCATTTCCATAGTTCTAACTCTAGGTTTTATATATACTTCATAAGGGAACATATCCTCATCCATTCTAAATTTAGTTTCAGTTGATGAAAATTCAATAGATCCTTCCTTAACTCTTCTTTTTTCCAATATATCTGTAAAATGCATTAAGATTTTTAATTCTTCTAAAAAATCTCCAGAATTATCATCTATAACTTTTTGAGCCTGCATATAATCAAATCTTCTTTTCGAAATTATAATAGATTTACCAAACCATTTTGAAACGATTTTTGCATTTTCATCTAATTCAAATATTAAAGAAAAAGCCATTTTTTCTTCATTTGCATTTAGGGAACATAAATCATTTGATAAAACTTCAGGAAGCATTGGAATAGTTCTATCTACTAAATAAATAGAAGTAGCTCTTTTCTGAGCTTCTTTATCTAAAATACCTCCAACTTCAACAAAGAAAGAAGGATCTGCAATATGTACTCCAACTTCAACATTTCCATTTTCTAATTTTCTAACATGTAAAGCATCATCAAAATCTTTCGCATCTGCTGGATCAATGGTAAAAACTCCTAGATGAGTTAAATCTTTTCTATTAGGTCTATCATTTTCAATTAATTCTTTGGATCTTTCTTTTAATTTTTTAGCTGCTTCCTCTACCTCAGGAGGGAATCCTATAATCAAACCTTTATCTAAAACAGCTGCTTTCATCTCTGTTTCATTTTCCCCTATCTTTCCTAAAATTTGTTTAATTTCAATTTTTGCAGGATGGTTAGAGTTTTTCCATTCAATTAATTTTATTAAAACTTTTTTATTATCTTTTAGTTTTCCGAATTTTCCAAGATTAACTATTTCAGTTTCAGGATAAAATCTAAAATTATCAGCAATAAAAGTTTTTTCTTTTCTTTTTGTTTCTCTATTAAAAACTTCTTTAACAACTCCTACCCACACATCTTTATCTCTTTGTACAACTCTAATTATTTTTCCAGTCATTTCACCAGATTTATTTTTTCCAAGAATTTCGATTTCTACCTCATCTAAATCTAAAGCTGTATTTAAATCTTTTGGTAAAACTTCTACATAATCATTTAATTCAGGTGATCTAAAATATCCAAAACCCTTCCCGCTAGTCCTTATTTTTCCTATTAATATTTGTTTATTCATTTCCTCAGTATAACATAACTGAATGAGAGTTATAAAATATAAATTTTCAATTTAATATTTTATAACCGAGTGAAGGCAATGTTATATAAACTTCTATAACATAACTGAATGAAAGTTTTGCGAGACTTTTATGAGAGTTTAAGTTTCCTGGATTGCTTCATACCTCGCGAAGACGAATGACTTAGTCATCATGAGCAAAATGAAACGATTCTCAAACCTCGTCTTTGCGAGCGATAGTGAAGCAATCCAGAATACAACAAACTCCCAATCTCGTCTTCGCGAGTGAAACGACGCAATCCAGAATAAAATAATAAATAATATATAATATTAAGTATGAATATTAAAATAATAACAGCAGGAAAACCTAAAAAAGATTTTGAAAAATTATTTGAAATTTATACAAAAAGATTATCTTCCTTTTGTAATTTAGAAATTTTTCATATAAAAGAAAATAAAGATTTTGAAAAAAAGATTTTGAAAAAAATTGAAAAAACTTTTTTAGTTATTCTTGATGAAAAAGGGCAGAATTTATCATCTCAAGAATTAGCAAATTTCTTAGAAAAAAAAGAGGAAACAGGGGAAAATAATATTTCTTTTTTAATAGGTCCTGCTGATGGTCATTCTGAAGAAATAAAAAAAAGAGCTAATTTAATTATTTCTTTTTCAAAATTAACTTTTCCTCATGATTTAGCAATGATTATTTTAAGCGAAACCTTATATAGATCCTTTTCAATATTGAAAAATCATCCTTATCATAGAATTTAATTATCTAGATTAAATTTTTTTTCTTCTTTTTTATGATCATAAGTACCATTTTTTTCTTTAATATATTTACCAATTTTATATCAAAATAATTTCTTTTGATCAAAATTACTTTTTTTAGTTTGTTTTACTTCTGAAAATATTCTATAAACTTGAGTTGAGGGTATATTTTTAAAAAAACCAATATAATAAGAAAAAGAACCTTGTCCATAAACAGCTTTTTCGTTAAAGTAGTTACGAATAATATCAACTAATTCTTGCATAGGAGAATAATATTTTTTTTCTTTTCCTAAAATTTTATTTTCTAAAATATCAGATAACTTTGAAGCTCCGGTATTTTTAGTTTTTTTATAATGATCTTTAGTTTTTATCTTCATTCTTTTTTTAGGGAAGAAGCCTCTAATATTATCGTTAGTATTTTTTAAAATTTCATCAGGACTTCTTAATAATTTTTTAATAAGATTTATTGAAAAGTTTTCTATAAGTTTTCCATCTGAAAATTCACCAGTTTTAGATAATTTCAATTTTTTCATTTCAATTTTACCTGAACGAATCTCTTCTTTTAAATCAGAAGCTGATTGAATTTTTAAAATAATTGCTCTTGATTTTTTATTCCCATCAATTATTTCAAGCATATCACCAACAAAAAAACTTTTTGAAGAATAATATTTTAAAAATTTCCTTTCTTTTAGGATCTCTCGAGTAGATCGTTTAGTTAGAATAGTTATTATATTCATATAAATATATTATACATCATTTTAACTTTTTAAAGGATATGTTATTATATTTATATGAATATAAATAATGAAAAAATAGAAAGTTCTATTTTTTATATACCTTTAGATAAAATCGTACCAAACCCATTCCAACCAAGAATATCTTTTGATGATTCTAAGTTAAGCGCTTTAGCTGATTCTATTTCTAGGTATGGTGTATTACAGCCAATAGTTGTTACTAAAAAAACAAAAGAAGACGGTGAAGAATATTATGAGTTAATCGCAGGAGAGAGAAGATTCAGGGCATCAAAAATAGCTGGACTTAAGGATATACCTGCAGTGGTTAAAATTGAAGAAATAAATGATGCTGAAAAATTTGAATTAGCTATAATTGAAAATTTACAAAGAGAAGATTTAAATCCTGTAGATAGGGCAAGTGCATTTGATAAATTAGTAAAAGATTTTAATTTAACCCATGGTGAAATTGCTCTAAGAATGGGAAAGTCTAGGGAATATGTTTCAAACTCTTTAAGACTCCTTGCTCTACCAGATGAGGTACTAAGTGCTTTAGCTGGGGGAAAAGTTTCTGAAGCACATGCTAGACCTCTTTTAATGTTAAGAGATAGAATTTTTGAACAAAAGGAGCTTTTACAAAAAATAATTAAAGAAAAATTAACAGTAAGAGAATCTGAAAGAATAGCCAGAAGAGTTTTATCGGGAGATTCTATTCAAAAATACAGAAAAAGAAGTAATCGTAATTTAAAAGATTTAGAAACTAAACTGGCAGAAAAATTTGGAACAAAGGTTCATATTAAAGCTTCTGATAATGGTAGTGGTAGAGTTACTATTGATTTTTTTTCAGACAATGATTTAAATAATATTTTAAATTTAGTTGATGTTAAAAATTCTGATATTGAAGAAGAAAAATATTCTGAAGAAAATGAAATATCAGGAAAATCTATTTTAAGTCAAGAAATTAATTCTTTAGATTCCAAGATTGAAGAAAAACCAGTTAAAGAAGATGAAATTCATAATTTTAATTCAATCAATAAAGAAGAAAAAGAAAAAGAAATTGAAATTAAAGAAGTTGAAAATATTCAAGAACCAGTAGATGGCTATGATATTAATTTTGGCGCACCTAAAAAAGAAGAAATTATTGAAACTCCAATCGCTGAAGAGGTTTTAGAAGCTCCTAATGAAAATATTAATAATTTTTCAGATACTGCAGAGGAAATTGAAGATGAAATTAAAAAAGAAAATGAAGAGTTAAGAAGAAAGATAGCTTCTTTGGAAAAATTAAAAAATGAGAAAGAACAAATTAAAAAAGAATTAAAATTAAAAGAGGGGTTAAATAATATAATCTCAGAAAAAAATACTCCAAAAGAAAAATTTCAAGATTTAGATATGCCTCAGGAATTAAAAAAAGAAGAGATTATGGAAAATAATTCTTCTGTTCTTGATTTAAAAAATTTAGGGGAAACTTTAAAAGAGATTGATAATAATTTAAATATTCAAGAACCAAAAGAGTCAAGTGATAAATCAAGAGAAATAGCTCCTGCTGTAGTTAAAGAAGTAGAACCTTTAAGGCCTGTAGATAGTATTGAAAATGATATCAATAGTATAGATGATGACGATGCTCCAGGGGACTCTGTTTATGCTGAATTTTTAAGATCAAAAAAAAGAGCTCAAGAATTCAAAAATAACTTAGAGGATAATCAAAAAAAAGAATCTTATTCTGATAATACAGATGAGTTTATGACAGCATTTCCTAGTTCTCACCATTCCCATATTAAAAATCAAACAGATTTAGAAGCTGAGAATTTAGAGAAATTAAGAAGAGAAGCTCTAGGATTAGATCAACTATCTGAAGAACCAGTTCAAAATAATATAGTTGAAAACAATAATAAAATTGAGAATATTAGAATGGGTTCTGAATTCATGAGTCAGTCTGAAAAAACTGATAATTCTCAAGCACAACCTCAAAATAATGTAGTTCAAGAAGATCGAGATGGGTTAAATAATTTTTCTTTATAATTAAACTATAAATATGGATAATGAATTAAATAAAAATAATAAAATATTTTTTCTTTTAGATTCTGACAATGATGATGAAAATTTAAAAATTATTGATAATTTTATTAAAAGTTTTAAAAACTTAACTATAGAATTATATTTTTGGTCAGAAGAAAAACAGATTTTTTATTTTGAAAATAATGAGGTAGATATTGAAGGTAGAATAATTTTTGCTGATTCTGTTGTTAATTTATTATCTAAAAAATCATTTATCTACAGAGAATTAGGTCAAAAATTGGAAAAAATGAAATTAACAGACTGGCAAAATTCAATTGCTACTAATTTATTATTTAATCAAAAAGGTAATGTTAAAAAATTATTCAGTAAATTTGAACTAAAAACTCCTTTTTTTGAAAAAATAAAAGACCAAATTCCAGAAAAATTATTTTCAAATTTTCCTCAACCATCTAGAATTTTTTCTAAAAAGAATAATTTTTTTTCTGGTAAGTTAGAAAATGCAGAAGAAATAAAGGATATTTTTGAAAAACATCAATTAATGATTAATAGTTACTATATTGAAGAGTATTTAGAAGGGAAAGATGTATATGTATTAATCTTAAAAGATAATAATAAATTAAAACAATATTATGTTTTAGATAATGAAGAGGAACTGGATAGTAATATAACCGAAAATATTAATAAAATAACTGAAAAAGCTTTTAATGAGTTTGGAATAGAAAAATATGGATTATTCCATCTTAAAGTTACAGAAAAAAAAGATATCCAATTTTTGAATATTTTTACTGAAATTAATATTTTTTCAAATTTAAAGAATGAAATAATAAAAAAGATATTTAAAAAATATAATTTAAATATGAATAATACTTTTGATTTAATAAAAAATAAAAGCTAAGTATCCAAAAGCCATCGATAAAGTTAAAAGTATTGTAAAAAATATTCAGATATAATTTATAATTTTTTTTGATTTTTTTCCGTACATATTTGATATAATATTAACATGATAAAGAAAAAAAATAAATCTTCTATAAAATTTTACTTTTCAGCACCAATTTTAATAGCTGTAGTTGTATTTTTATTTTTTCATAATCTTTATTTATTTTTAGACTATTACAATCTTAAAAAAGAAAATATTGGATTGATCGATAAAGTAAATAAAGAAAAAATAAAAATTGAAAATATAGAAAATAATATTAAATATTTAGATAGTGAAAATGGTATATCTAAAGCTATCCTAGAAACTAATTCTATGAAAAAAGAAGGGGAAAGGGTTATTGAAATTATTAATTATTAATAAAAAAAATATTAACAGAATGATCAAAATAGAAGTGTAAAAAAGGCTGTGGAAAAATATGTGGAAATCCTTATTTTTCAATCCTTTACAGAAACTTGACTTTAAAATAATTTAAACAAAAACCTGTTAGCCCTTTAAATAACGTATCTTTGACGATTTTAGTTTTTTTATGTTTTTATATGGTTATTTTTAATGTTTAAAGTAATCAACAGTTTTATCTATGTATAATTTGCTTTACAATTATAAATAAAACCTTTTAAACATAACAAATTTAAATTTATTTTTTATAAAAAAGTTCATTTTGCAAAAAAAAATATTATTAGTATAATTAATCTTACTTATGATATATATAGATAAAATTTCAAAAATTTTCACTAATCAACAAGCCGCTGTACATGAAGTAACTTTAAATATAGATAAGGGAGAATTTGTATCCTTGGTGGGTTTTTCTGGAGCAGGGAAAACAACTCTTTTAAAATTAATTTTAGGTGAATCTAAAGCAACTGATGGAATAATTTATTTTGATTCAGTTGATATTTCAAAATTAAATCAAAAAGAATTAAATAAATACAGAAGAAACATTGGAGTAGTTTTTCAAGATTTTAGATTAATATCTAATAAAACAGTTTTTGAGAATGTAGCTTTCGCTATGCAAGCTTCTGGTAAATCAGAAGATAGAATAAAAAAAGATGTTCCTCATGTTTTAAAATTAGTTGGTTTATGAAATAAGAAGTATTCTTTTCCTGATGAACTTTCTGGTGGGGAGAAGCAAAGAGTTGCTATTGCCAGAGCTATAGTAAATAATCCAGACTTAATTATTGCTGATGAACCAACAGGTAATCTGGATCCTATTAATGCAGCTGATATTGTTAATATATTAAAAAAGATTAATTCTTTTGGAACAACAGTAATTTTAGCAACTCATGATAAGTCTATAGTTAACACTTTAAGAAAAAGAGTCGTTACTATCGATAACGGTAGAATTACAAGAGATGACCAAGACGGGACATTTATCCTTTAAATTAAATAAAAAATATGTTTATTACACTAAAAAGAATTTCAAAATCAGGACTAAAGACTTTTTTAAGGAACGGATTCCTTTCATTATCTTCAATTTTAGTTATAACAATTACATTAATTGTTGTATTTCTAATTTATTTCTCTACAGTTTTACTAGAATCTAGTGTTGAACAATTAGAAAAGAAAGTTGATGTTAATATATATTTTAAACAAGACGCTCCTGTAGAAAAAATTTTAGAATTCAAAAAACTAATTGAAGATCTTCCTCAAATTGATAAAGAAAAAACTAATTACAAATCAAAAGATGAGGTGTTAGAAAATTTTAAAAGCAGACATAAAGGAGAGCCAATCGTTCTTGAAGGTTTAGATATTATTGGAGATAATCCTTTTGGAGCTATTATAAATATTAGCGCTAAGGAAATATCTTATTATTCTGAGATTAGTGAATTCATTGAGTCTGAAGAAATGTTTAAGAAATTTGGAGATATCGTTGGTACTCTAAATTATAGAGAAAATAGTTTAGCTATAGAAAAATTAAATAAAATTATTGAATATACTTATAAGATTGGTTTCATTGTTTCAATTACTTTAATTTTAATTTCTTTAATAATTACTTTCAATACAATGCGTTTAATTATTTATACTTTTAAAGAAGAAATTTCAATAATGAGATTGGTAGGAGCTTCAAGATTTTTTGCGAGAGGTCCATTTCTTATAGAAGGTATTTTGTATGGATTCATTTCATCAATATTTTCATTATTTATATTTTGGTCTATTATTTATTCAATTTCAAGTAAGCTAGAGCCAATATTTTTGGTTAATTTAAATCAATTTTTCTCGACACATATATTAGAAATAACAGGTAGTATAATGGCTATGGGAATTTTTATAGGTTTCTTATCAACATATTTAGCTGTATCAAAATATCTTAAAGTTTAACTCTTTTTAATTTTTGATATACTTTATAATAATATGTCACAAATAAAAGAAGAAGCTAAAGCTTTATCAAAATTAAATCGTCTTAGTAATTATTTATCAGCATCTCAAATTTTCCTAAAAGATAATTTCTTTTTAGAAAGAGAATTAAAAAGTGAGGATATTAAGGAAAGATTATTGGGTCATTGAGGAACTTGTCCAGGGATTAATTTTACACAGGCTCAAATCAATAGATTAATTGTAAAAAATAAAGATAGAGATTTTTTATTTGTTAATGGTCCGGGACATGGTTTTCCTGCATACCAATCAAATATTTTTTTAGATGGTTCTTTAACTCATTATTTTCCAGAGAAAATACCATATTCCAGAAAAGGATTTGATGAAATTATTAGAAACTTTTCGACTCCATTTGGTTATCCATCTCATTTAAATCCTGAAGCTCCAGGTGTTATTTTAGAAGGTGGAGAATTAGGATATTCTTTAGCTGTTTCTTCGGGTTCAGTTTTAGATAATAAGGATTTAATTAGTGTTTGTTTAGTAGGTGATGGTGAAGCTGAAACAGGACCTCTTTCTGCATCTTGAAATTTTAATAAATTTATATCTCCAAAAACAGATGGAGCTGTTTTACCCATACTACATTTAAACGGTTATAAAATTTCAGGCCCAACTATATTTGGTAGAATGAAAGATACTGATGTTAAAAAATACTTTGAAGCTTTAGGATATAAAGTTTATTTTATAGATTCGAGCAAAAGAAAAGATATTCAAATTAAGGGTATTGAAATTTTTGATAAAGCTATAGATAGAATTAAAAAAATTCAAAAAAAAGCTAGAAATAATCAAAGAGTTTTAAAACCAGAATGACCACTAATTATTTTAAAAACTGAAAAAGGAATGACTGGAGTTGAGGAAGTTGATGGAAAAAAAGTGGTAGGAAATCACTTATCTCATCAAGTAGTTTTTGATGATTTAAAAACTAATAAAGAACATTTAAAACAATTAGAAGATTGATTAAATTCTTATAAAATAAAAGAAATTATTTCTTTTGATAAAGATGAAAATCTTATTTTAGATGAAGGTATTAAAAAAATAATTCCAGAATTAGAAAGAGCTTTAGGTTATGGTAAATATGCTCACGGTGGAGATTTTAATATTATATTACCAGAAGTTAGTGATTTTTTAGCTCCTAAGAATTTTGAGATCACAAAACCAGTAAAGGAAGAAAATTCAATGTTTTTTGCTGGTAAATATTTAAATGAAATTTTAAAAAATAATGATAATCTAAGGATATTTTCACCAGATGAAACATATTCAAATAGAATACATAAAATATTTGAATCCACTAAAAGAGCATGACAATTATCCATAAAATCTTTTGATAAAGATATGTCTTCAGAAGGTAAGGTTATAGAGACATTATCAGAACATTTACTTTTCGGTATGCTTTGAGGATATACTCTTTCTGGAGGGTTTGGGTACTTTGTATCATATGAAGCATTTGCTCACATTACAGCGTCCATGGCGGACCAATACGTTAAGTTCCTACATGCATCAAGAGGTGTACATTTTAGAAAAGATGTTCCATCTTTAAATATAATATTATCTTCTCTTTTAGAAAGACAGGACCATAATGGATATTCTCATCAAAACCCATCTTTCGTTGCAAGTAATTTAGATAGAGATCTTGATTTAGTAAATGTTTATTTTCCTGCAGATAAAAATCTAATGATTCGAGCTATGGAAAAAACATTAAAATCTAGAAATAAATTAAATATAATAGTTGCTGGTAAAAAAATGAGTAGAACTTGGTTAGGAAAAGAAGAAATCGAAGAATTAGTTGAAAACGAAATAGGAATCTTTAAATTCATTTCAGATGAAAATCCGGATTTAGTTGTTGCAACAGCGGGTGACTATGTAACAGAAGAATCAGTTATTGGTGTTAAATTATTTAAAGAAAGATTCCCAAATATAAATGTTAGATTTGTTAATTTATTTAAATTAGATATTTTATCTGAAAATAATCCAAAAATATCAAATGAAGATATTTTAGAAAAATATTTAACTAAAGATAAAGGGATAGTATTTAATTACCACGGATATGCTTCAACAATTAAAAAATTAATTTTTGATTATGATATTGCAGATAGAATTATAATTAATGGATATGATGAAGAAGGTTCAACAACTTCACCATTCGATATGTTTGCAAGAAATGGAACTTCAAGATTTCATTTAGTTAAAGATTTAGCTGCTTTAGCATTTAAACAAGAAATAATAACAGAAGAGGAATTTAAAAATATTTCCAAAGAAATGGCTAACTTTTTAATAGAAGAGATGGAATATATTAAAAAACATAAAGTCGACCCTGATTGAATTAAAGGTTGAAAGATATAATAAAATAAGGTTTTTATGAAAAAGATTTTAAAGATTTTTTTTGGTCCATCAAAAAGAAGAATAAGAAGGAAAATTAATATTCAAAGAGTTCCTATTGGTTTTACTATTAAAGAATATCAAAAAAAGAAAAAAGAATTTTTGGAAATAGCTGAAGATAGAATGATTTTTTTTAATCAATTCTATAATTTAGAATATAAAAATATAAGTATTCGTAACCAAAAAACTAGATGAGGTTCTTGTTCTTCAAAAAATAATTTAAATCTAAACTATAGAATTTTTTTATTATCAGATGAGATGAGAGATTATGTAATAGTTCATGAATTATGTCATTTAAAAGAAATGAACCATTCTAGAAATTTTTGAAATTTAGTTCAAGAGCAGATTCCAAACTATAAAAATATAAGAAAAGAGATGAAACAATATTATTTTATAGATAGAAAGTAATTGTATTTATTTTTTAATTTATATATAATAAATATAATATATGCAGAAGATAAAATTAGAAAATTGTGAAACTAAAAAGAAAACTAAAAAAATAACCATTATTGCTTTTGCTTTATTATTTATAATGATAATAATTCTTATTTTATTTATAACAGGGAAGGGTATTAATGATTCAACTGGTTTAAATTATCAGGATATTGTAGAAATAGATAATAATTAATTATTTAAAAAAGAGCGAAAATTCCTTCAGAATTTTCGCTCTTTTTTTTCATTATGATATAATAAATAAATGAATAAAATACTAATCATAAATTTTTTGTTGTTTATAATATCTACTATTGGATATGTTTTAATCGGTGCTGAAAATGAAATTTTAGAAAATATTACAGTTTTATCGTTGGGACTTTTCATTCTGTTACTTATGACAAAAATATTTTCTGTAATTATAAATACAAAAAGATATATGTATATTATAATATACTTAATATCTTTTCTATTAATAACATCTTATTTTACAAGAAATATGGAAGGTTTAGGTGTAATAATTATTGATAATTTAGTATTTATATTTTCTTCTTTAATTTTTATAAGTATTTTTAAATATATTAAGTCAGATAAAAAATAATTTTAAAATTAAATTTGAAATATGAAAAAAGATTATCTTGCAAAATTTGAAGAAAAATATTCTATTTTAAATTCTCAACAAAAAGAAGCAGTAGACACTATAGAAGGACCTGTTGTTGTAGTTGCTGGTCCAGGAACTGGTAAAACCCAGATTCTTACCCTAAGAATCGCTAATATTTTAAAAACTCAAGGCGGAGATTTTGCAGATAATATTTTAGCTTTAACTTTTACTAATGCCGGTGTTCATGCGATGAGGGAAAGACTTGCTGATTTTGTTGGTATTGAAACTGCTCATAAAGTTGGTATTTTTACTTTTCACTCATTTGCAGATGATCAAATTAGATCTAATCCGGAAATTTTTAAGAAATTTGCATTTTCAAGACCGAGTACAGATATTGAAAAAATTCAAATAATTGAAGAAATTTTACAAAATTCAAAATTAAAACATTTAAAGCCATTCGCTAAAGATTTTCATTATACTCAATCAATTATTTCAGTAATCGATGAATTAAAATCAAATGCTATTAATCCAAATGATTTGGAAGTTAGTATTTTAACTTTAGAAAAAAGAATTTTAGAACAAGAAGGTGAATCTGCTTTTTATAAAGTAAATAGGGGGGAAAATAAAAAGGGAGATATTAAAAAAGATGTAATTAATAAAATAAAAAATCAAAAAAATAAACAAAAAGAACTTATAGAAATATATCAAAAATATCAAGATATTTTAGAGGAAAAAGGTCTTTATGATTTTTCAGATATGATTCTTTCTGTAGTTCAAGAAGCTGAAAATAACGAAGATTTTAAATCTGTTCTACAAGAAAAATATTTATATATTTTAGTTGATGAACATCAAGATACAAATGACGCTCAAAATAAATTAATAGAAATAATTACATCTGCTGAGGTTAATGAAGGAAATCCTAATCTTTTTACGGTTGGTGATGAAAAACAAGCTATATATAGGTTTCAGGGCGCATCTTTGGAGAATTTTTTAAAATTTAAGGATAAATATGAAGATGTTAAAATTATTAATTTAAAAAATAATTACAGATCTAGTCAGGAGATTTTAGATTCTGCACATGCTTTAATACCTGGAATAGAAAAACTCAAATCTTTCTCAAAAAAACCAACATTAGATAAAGTTTCTGTTTTTGAATTTACAGACTATAAAGAAGAACTTATTTACATAGCTGAAGATATTCAAAAAAAAATAAAAGAGGGGAAAGATCAAAATGAAATAGCAGTATTTTATAGAAATAATAATAACTTATTTGAAATTAAAAATATTTTAGATAAATTTAAAATACCATATAAAGTAAAATCTAAAGAAAATATTTTAGATTCTAAAGAGATAAAAAAATTAATTTTACTTTTAAAATCTATTGAATCACCATTGAATGATGAAATTTTATCCAAAACTTTATTTGTAGATTTTTTAGGTTTTGATACTCATGATATTTTAAAAATTTTAGAGAAATTAGCAAACAGAAGAGGAAAAGAACAAAAACATAAATCTATTTTAAAAATAATTTCCTCAAAAGAAATTTTAGAAAAAATTGATGTAAAAAATTCTAAAAAATTTGTTCAGTTTTCAGTTTTTTTAAAAGATCAAAAAGCTAAATCTAAGGAAATTGATTTTCTAGAATTTTTTGAATCTTTTATTAATGAATCAGGATTTTTACCATATATTTTAAAGTTAAAAAATAATGCTCCAGCTTTGCAAAGACTTGAGAAAATATTTGATGAAGTTAAAAAACAATTCTTTACAAAAAATAATTATGAACTTTCTGATTTTATTTCTTATATAAATATTTTAGAAAAATATAATATTTCAATTGATTTAGGGGCTAGCAATCTTTTAGATGGAGTTAATTTGATGACAACTCATGGATCAAAAGGTTTAGAGTTTGAAGATGTTTATATTACAAATTTTATTGATTCTGTTTGGGGAGGAAAAAGGGTTAGAAAGCCAGTTTTTGCAATACCAACAAGTAAAATGCAGGGAGATTCTGATGATGAAAAAAGACTATTCTACGTTGCTTTAACTAGAGGAAAAGAAAATGTTTCTATTACATATTCAAAACAAGATTTAGAAGGTAGGGAAAAAATACCATCAAGATTTTTAGATGAAATCGATTCTAGAGAAGAAGATGATAAAAAAGATAATTGTCTACTTAATTATAAATCAGTAGAAGTATCTAATAAAATAGCAAAATATTTTAGCAAAAAAGAAGAAAATGTTTTATCTATTTTTGATAAAGAATATATTAAAAAATTATTTTTAAGCAATGCTCTTTCAGTTTCTGCTTTAAATAATTACAAACAATCTCCTATAAAATATTTTTTTAGAAACTTGGTTCGTATTCCTTCATCTCAAACTAAACCATTAATTTTTGGTAATGTTATTCATGACTCATTAGATGTATTTTTTAAAAATAAAGGGGAGAAGGATTTATTGGAAATATTTCAAGAATCTTTAGAAAAATTTTCTATTCCAGAAAAATATTTTAAAGATATTAGAACTAAAGGTAAAGATGTTTTGGAAAATTACCAAAATGAATATAAAAATTCTTTTGATTTTGATGTAAACACAGAAATGAAAATGGCAGCTGGTTTTCCTTTGAAAAATGGAGAAACTTTAAAGTTATATGGGATTATAGATAAAATGGAAAAAGTAGATGGTAATAAAATTAGAGTTGTTGATTATAAGACAGGTAAAACATATTCTGAAAAAAATAAAGCACAAAGAGAAGATTTAGAAAGACAATTAGTATTCTATAAGCTTTTAGTAGATAAATATTACGATGATAATAGGGTAGATGAAGGAATATTAGACTTTGTTGAAAAAAGCAAAAAAACAGATAAATTTGAAAAACAAAAAAGAATTATTGATTCTAAAGAAGTATCTGAATTAGAAAATGAAATTCAGGATTTTGCAGAAGATATTATGTCTGGGTCATTTTTAGATAGAAACTACGAAAAAACAAAGGAAAATGAAGACTTTTGAGATTTGTGAGAACTTCTTAAAGGAAAGGAATAAATAATTACTTTTATTTTTTTAAATTAACTATAAAATAGAAATAGAGTCCTCTATAGAGAGCCCTATAGAGTCCTCTATTTTAAAATAAAAAATATGAAAAAAATTATTAGGAAACTAACTAAAAAGGGTGAATATACTTATTATGTAACTATTCCTAAAGAAATTATAGAAAAATACGGATGAAAACCAAAACAAAAATTAACAATTGAAGATAAAGGAAGGGGTTCTTTAGAAATTAAAGATTGGAGAAGAAAATAAAGAATCATTAGATTTACAAGAGCTTCTTAAAGTAAAGAAATAGGATTTTAATAATTGACAAAAATACATTTGTCAGTAGTATTATAATTATATGAGTGAAAAACTACCTAATAGGAAGAAAAGATTTAAGAGAATTTTTTTAAAAGAACAAAAAAAAAATACAGAAAAACAAGAATTAGTAAAACCTTTTTTTAAACAAATTAACAAGTTGATTAAATATATAGATAATCATTCTAAAGATTATTCAGCTGTAAGTATATTTTATAGAGAATTCAGGAATTTCATTGTTAAAAATAATAGAATAACTAAAGAAGAAGTAAATGATATGTTCTCTTTAAAAGTAAAAGAATTAATAAAAAAACAAAATAAATTTGGGGATATTCTTTTAAATAAAGTTATTTTAAAGGAATTTAGAAGTTTAGGATTAATTTCAAAAATGGAATTCAAGGTTAAATTAAATAGTATTCTTTTTAGAGAAGCTATTTCGGAGGTTCTTTTAGAAGATAATATAGAAAGTGTAAGTATTACAAACTACTCTTTAGTTTTAAGTCAATTAGAGGAAAAAGGTGTTTGCTGTAAAGACATTAAAGATAAGCCAGTAAAAGAAATTTTAGTTTTTTTAAATAGAATGTTTAGCAATTTAATTTTACAAAAATCAACATCAGCTATAAATTAAAATATATTGCTTGACAAATTAAATTAATTAGTATATAATATTAAAATATGAATAATAATAATGAAAAAAATGTTGGAATAGCTAATAAATTAGTTATGAATGGAACTAAAGTAGAAATTTTGGATTATATAAGTGAAAAAATTAATAAAATGCTTATTGAAGTAAAAGACAATGCATCTATATCTGATTTCTATAAAGGGCTTAAAGGATTTTTTATTAAGGGGAAAAGAATTAGCGATAAAGAAATTAATGATCATTTTGAAAAAAAAGCATTAAACTTATTAAATAAACAAAGATTAAACAATGAATCTTTATATATAAGAAGTTTAAATAAATTTTGTTGTGCTGGATTAATCACAACAGACACTTGTGATAAATTATTAAAAGAAGTTGGTATTGATGTTAATGAAAATTTAGCTTTATAGAATTAAAATAAAAAAACCAGTATAACTGGTTTTTTTTGTTATAATTATTTAATGAAATATTTTGTATATATTATTAAATGTTCTGATGAGACTTTTTATACTGGAATCACAACTGATACTAAAAGAAGAATATTAGAACATAATGGGAATGATTTAGGTGCAAAATATACCAGAGCAAGGCAACCTGTTAATTTAGTTTATTCTAAAGAATATAAAAATAGATCCTTAGCTTCAAAAGAAGAATGTAGGATTAAAAAATTAACAAGAACGAATAAAATAAAGTTTATTAATAAATAAAAAGAGAGTTTTGAAAGATTATAATAGAGTAAAGATTTCCTATGATTAAGTGAACGAAGTTAATATAGGTTTAATATCAAAAAAAATAAGCTTGAAATTAATCAATAGATGATGTAATATATGCAACCATATGTCAAGAAATGCAGGAATAATAACTTTTAAAGATGTTTCTTATGAACATCAAGAAAATAAACCAATTTTAATAGAAACTAGTTTTTCTATTAGACGTGGAGCTAAACTTACTTTAATGGGAAAAAATGGTGCTGGTAAATCAACACTTTTTGGTTTAATTACTGGAGAATATCAAGCAGTGGATGGTGATGTAAATATAATGCCTAAAACTAGCATTGCTGTTTCAAGGCAAGTAATACCTCGTGATGAATTAGAGCTTACTGTAAGAGATTTTTTTCAAAAATGTTTTAAAGAAAAAGTTTATAATATTGATCCAAAAATAGATGAGATTTTAGAAATAGTTAATTTGGGTCCAGAAAAGGGAACAGAAGTTTATAAAACTTTTAAAGATAGAATAATAAGTACTTTTTCAGGAGGACAACAAGCTAGACTTCTTTTAGCTTCAGCTCTAATTCAAAAACCAGAAGTTCTTTTATTGGATGAGCCGACAAATAATCTAGATACAGAAGGAATAGATCACTTAACTAGATTTTTAAAAGAGTATACAAAAACAGTAGTCGTTATTTCCCATGATGCTGATTTTTTGAATGCATTTACAGAAGGTGTTTTATATCTTAATGCGCAGGTTAGAAAAGTGGAAAAATATGATGGCGATTATCACAATGTTGTAAGGGAAATAGAAAGACAAGTTGTTAAAGAAATAAGGAAAAACGCACAATTAGCAAAAGAAATTCAAGCTAACAAAGATAAGGCAAATTTTTTCGCCCATAAAGGAGGTAGGTTAAGAGCTGTAGCAAAAAAAATGCGTGAAAAGGTAGAAGATTATGAAGATAATAAAGTTGAGGTTCGTAAAGAAGATCAAACTATTAGAAAATTTACAATACCTGTACAAACAGGAGTTCCTTTAAATATTTTGAAACTTTCTTCTTATACTATTTTTATTGATCATGCACCGAAAGAAGTAAAAGCTAAACTTTATTTAGAACGCGGTGATCATATACATATGGTTGGCCCAAATGGAATTGGAAAAACTACTTTATTAGAATCATTGGCTTCAGGAAAAGCTACTGGTGAAGAAGTTACTGATGGAATAAAAATTGGATATTACAGACAAGATTTTTCCAATTTAGATTTTGAAAAAACTCCAAGAGAAATATTATTTTCTATAATGGAAAAGCAAGATGAACAAGAGATGAGATCAGTAGCTGCTGGATTTTTAATAGATTCTGAAATTATAAATACTAAAATAAAAAGACTTTCAGAAGGGCAAAAAGGTTTAGTTGCTTTTGCAAGACTTGTTTTAATGAAACCAGGACTTTTAATATTAGATGAACCCACTAATCATATAAACTTTAGACATCTTCCTGTAATAGCAAAAGCATTGGCACAATTTGAAGGGGCAATGATTTTAGTTTCCCATGTTGAAGATTTTGTTAAAAAAGTAAAAATAGATAATATTTTTGACTTGTCTAAAAAAGCTAAATAATTTTTCCCCGACTCCGTCTTTACGAGCATAAAAAATCAATCCAGAACACAACAATCCTCAAACCCCGTCTTCGCGAGCGACAGCGAAGCAATCCAGAATATATAAAACTATAACTGGATCACTTCATACTTTACAAAGACGAATGTGAAGTAAAATAATTATTTAAAATTTAATGAGAGTTCCGTCAGACTTTCACAGGAGTTTAAGTTTTCTAGATTACTTCATATCTCACAATAATAAGCATTACTATCTTCGTAAATTTACGAAGTGTTTTTTTTATTAAAAATAATAATGATATAATAAAAAAATGACAAATAAAAAAGAAATTTATAAATGTAATATTTGTGGAAATATTACAGAAGTAGTTCATTCAGGAATGGGGGAATTAGTTTGCTGCGGACAGCCAATGGAATTAGTAGCGGAAAAAGATAATAAAGAAGAAGGATTGGAAAAACATGTTCCAGTTATTGAAAAAACAGAAGATGGAATAATTGTCAAAATTGGTTCAGTAGAACATCCAATGGAAGAAAATCATTTTATAGAATGAATTGAAATTATAACTGAAAATAAAATATATAAAAAATTTTTAAAACCAGAAGAAAAACCAGAAGCTGAATTTAAAATAAAAGAAGAAGTTTTAAAACTGCAAGCATATTGTAATGTTCATGGGCTTTGGATATCAAAATAATTTTTAAATAATCATGTTAGATATTAAAAATTGTAAAAAAGAATTTGATAAATATACTAAAGATTATGATTTTAAAAACCATAGGATTAATTTAAAATATCATCATACTTTAAGAGTTGTAGATAATTGCGAGAAGATAGCTAAATCATTGAGTTTAAATAATAAAGATATAAATCTTGCCAGAATAATAGGTTTTTTGCATGATATTGGAAGGTTCGAACAAATAAAACAATATAACTCATTTAATGATATAAAAACCATTGATCATGCAGAATTAGGAGTTAAAATTTTAAAAGAAAATAATTATTTAAATAAATATACAGCAGAAAATCATAAAATTATTTTAGAAGCTATAAGTAATCATAATAAATTTTCAATAAAATTAGGTTTAGACAAAAGAACAGAAATGTTTTGTAAGATTATTAGAGACGCAGATAAAATTGATATCATAGAAATACTTTTTAATGATAATGTAAAAATAATAACAAATGCTGGGGAGATAAATGAGAAAATTTTAAAATCTATTGAACAAAATAATCTAGCTGACAAAAAGGATTCCGAATCTAAGATGGATAATTATTTATGTATAATTGCTTTTATATTTGATTTATACTTTGTGTATAGCTTGGATTATTTAAAAGAAAGTAAAATTATAGAAAAAATTATAGAAAAAATAATAACAAAAAATAGAGATAAAGAAATAAAATTAATCCAAGTTAAAAAAATAGTTAAAGATTTTTTAAATAAATAAAACTAAAAAAACTGGGTCGCTTCGTTTCACTCGCAAAGACTAATGTAAAGTAAAATAATTATTTAAAATTTAATGAGAGTTCCGTGAGACTTTCATAAGAGTTTAAATTTCCTGGATTGCTTCGTTTCACTCGCAAAGACGAATAAGTTTATTTTCACAAACATCAACAATCCTCAAACCCCGTCTTTGCGAGCGATAGCGAAGCAATCCAGAATGCATTAAATTAAAA